>ERZ791886.486-NODE-486-length-24280-cov-2.840000_pt1 | contig 24280 bp, 25 predicted proteins | sample MGYA00510158_ERZ791886 | MGnify/ENA primary metagenome ERZ791886 (study PRJEB30046, sample SAMN00792063) | human gut metagenome | study: EMG produced TPA metagenomics assembly of the A metagenome-wide association study of gut microbiota in type 2... | reverse complement strand
GCATGAGTAAGATAATAGAGGACGCTGATAAGCTTATTAATTATGTAAGCTCGGCCATACAGGCCGGAGCAGAAACAGCGCAGGGCAAGACTAATCCGCCGCCGACAATAGGGATATTTACAGACAGCTTCCCGGAATGGACAGCGGATAACGGCACAGAGGAAACAGGGCATATAAGCAAGTATAAAGGTATGGCCTATCAGTGTATAAATGCTATACAAAGATTTGAGCACTATGCTCCGGATATTGCGACCAACAATTACAATCCATATCCAGCGCCGAACGCTGAGGGAATATTCCCATATGTGTACGGAATGGGAGTAAGCATAGGGATGAAGGAAATATACAACGGAACAGTATACAGGGCGATACAGGCCATGACAAAGCAGATAAATCCACCAAGTGATTTACCTGCTATTTTTGTGAGAGAGGGATGATTATATGGCAAGTGGAGATATATTAAGCGTATTGGCCGATAAGGGCACGCTGGACTTGACAAAGACCGATACAACGGCGATAAGAAACACCCTCGGAGAATTTCCCGGGGGGGGGTATTGAGAGTAATGTAGTTGAAATGTTGCAGGAATTATTAACCCAACCGAAAGTGATAAAGCATATACAGAGAGGGAAAGTAACTACAAGTAGTAGTGGTGCAAATAGTGCAACGGTAGAATTAGCCGGATTTACGAATATTGATAAGATGATAGTTTTACTTGATGGCGACGCATTCTTTGGAAATAGTGTATATTCAAGTGTATATGTTGATAGCCTTTCATTAACACAACTGAAAACGCTAAAAGCAACAGGCGGTTCATATTCCTATCAAGTCATAGAGTTCTGCTAAGGAGGGGTTAATAATGATATATGCACAGATTAATGAAGAAAACATTTGTACAGTTATATCCGACACAGGAAGTGCCGAGGCGGTAAGGCCAAATTTAATACCAATTGACACATACGACACATCATTGCTAGGTAAACGCTATATAAACGGCATTTGGGAAGACGTTGAACAGCCAGAGCCACTAGCACCGCAGCCGACCAATGCCGATATACTCGCCGCCCTTCAAAAGTCACAGCAGGAACTACAGCAGGAGGCAATCGACAGTTACACAATGGAGTTAATGGAACAAGGAATTTTATAACACGTAATCAAGAGCTGAAAAGCTCTTTTTTTATTACTTATTACCAACTATTTTAAGGGAGGAACTAACATGAAAAAACTAATTGAAATGAAAACGATTGAACTTGACGGACACCATATGTTTACCTACAAAGACGGTAAGAAAACGCCTATTCCCGATGACGGCGTTGTATTCTGCTACCTCTCAAAGACCGGAATGCTGAAAACAACCGAATGGCCGGACAGGGCAGGAAGCTTAGACGGTAAGTTTGTCGTAACTGATGAAATTACAAACGACCACGGCAAGCCATGTGTAAACGGACGTACATATGACATATTCGGAGCAGGAGAGGATTTTGTATACCTTTCGGCCACAAGAGATACACCATATCACACAGTAGACATTGACACCCCTACAAAGAAAGTACAGGTATCGCCTAACAATCCAAGAAAGCAGAACGATTGTGAGATGCTTAGACAGATTTACATGATGATGGTTTAAGAGAATGGGCGGAGCAATCCGCCCTTTATTTAGGAGGAATGAATATGAATAAACAGATGATATGCACAGCCGTTGGGGCTGTAGGAAGCTTTATCGCTTCAATATTCGGAGGGTGGGATACGGCATTGGCAACACTTCTCATTTTCATGGCCGTTGACTATATAACAGGGCTTCTTGTGGCGGGAGTGTTTCATGCAAGCCCGAAGTCTGAAAACGGAGCGTTGGAAAGCAAGGCGGGCTTTAAGGGGCTTATCCGAAAGGGGCTTGTACTCGTTGTTATCCTTGTTGCCTGCCGCATGGATATGCTTTTAGGGGTTAATTACATAAGAGACGCGGCATGTATAGCGTTTATAGTGAATGAGCTAATATCAATGGTAGAGAATTTCGGATTAATGGGTGTGCCGTTCCCGGAGCCAATAAAAGAAGCAATAGAGCTTCTTCAAAAAAAGGGTGAAAAGCAATGAGCAGGAACTTGATAAATATGAAAGGGGAATAAGGATATGAAAAAATATATAGGAACAAAAATTATTAATGCGGAGTATTGCGAAAAAGACGGAAAAAGAGGATATGCGGTCATATATGAAGATGGATATAAAAGCTGGTCTCCGGCCGATGTGTTTGAAAAAGCATATCTTCCAATTGAAACAAACAAAAACCTGAAAACTGATAAACCCAGCATAAGTCAAGAAATGGTAGATGATTTCATAGGACATGTTGAAGTTATGACAATGGGCGAAAAAACAACAGTAGTAAAGGCTACGCTGAAAAATGGATTTGAAATTGTAGAGGCATCTTCGTGTGTAAGCAAAGAAAACTACGATGAAAAGTTAGGCGCAGAAATATGTCTTGAAAAGATTAAAGATAAGATATGGAGCTTTTTAGGCTTTCTTTTACAGACCGGTGTACATGGCGTAAAGGGTGATGGCAAATGAGTTCAGCATGCAGAGACATAAACGAATTACTGCCGGCGGCACAAAAGGCCTGCCGGCTTTTTATGAAGAAATGCGGAGAGGCCGGCTTAAAGATATTTATAACGGAGACCTACCGTTCACAGGCGAGGCAAAACGAGCTGTATAATCAGGGACGAACAACGCCGGGGCAGATAGTCACATGGACAAAAAAGAGCAACCATACAGGCCGGTTAGCTTGGGATATAGCGTGTATAGGTAAAGAGCTATACGATATATCAGTTTTAAACAAGGCTGGTCAGATAGGGAAGTCACTAGGAATAACATGGGGCGGAGAATGGGCAACGCCAGATAAACCGCACTTTGAGGTAAAAGCTGATTGGGAAGAACCGAAGGAGGAAGAAGAAATGGCAGAGAAAAGATACAACACAATAGACGAAGTGCCGGAATGGGGAAAAGCGGCAATACAGGAGCTTATTAATAAGGGCTGCTTCGCTGATGTCAAAGCCCTTAACCTGTCAGAGGATATGGTAAGGGTGTTTGTGGTAATGGAGAGGAAGGAAAACTGATATAATAAAAGCCCCTGTTTAGGGGCTTATTTAAAGTATATCATATGACCGAAAAATATATTTTTTAAAACTGCTTTTATAGTATACTGCTACAATAAATATACAAATGATGTAGGAAAGCCCGTAAAATCAAGGATTAATAATGTGATTTCTTAATCTGCCCTTAATTATTTGTTTGGATATTTTTCATTCTTTGTTCATAATTTATACATATAGTCATAGTATAGTATAAGTGTATTAAAGATAAAGCTTTGATACATACAGGAATCGCCCCATTTCTGTATAATACCCCCTTTAATTTAAAACTGTTTGCAAAAAAAGCACTCGGACCCCTTCGAGTGCTTTTTTCTGTCTGCATTTATAATTCAGAATTTCTTATGCTTATCTTAACAAACCGGTATGGAAGTTATGCTAATGTAGTAAAAAAGGAGATGGTGTTATGCTGTATATAATGGGAAGCTTAAAAAGCTTTTTTATTCTATTGATTCCATATATTTTTATTGAGCTTATTATATCTATGTATTATGAAAACAGGAAAGTCAAAGTTACAAAAGGATTCGCCGCAGGCTGGCTTATATTTGCCTCTCTGTTTACAGCCATGGTCTATATAACCGGCTCCGCGGGAATAAATGAGATAGGCAGCGCAGGCATTAGCCTCATTCGATTTGATGAAATTAATCTTATACCATTCTATGGCTGTGATTTGTTTGGGCTTGTTATGAATGTGCTGCTTTTTGTACCGCTTGGAGCACTTGCGCCTATGCTGTGGCAAAGCTGTTCTGATTTTAAAGAAACTCTTATATCAGGATTGATATTTTCATTAATTATAGAAATAAGCCAGCTGTTTAATTTCAGAACTACAGACATAAACGACTTGATGATGAATACTTTAGGAACAGCCGTGGGATATGGCTTATATTCAATGCTTTTTTATAGGATTTCTTTTTTTAAGACTGATGACAGTCAAATGAAAAATGGTGCAGTGTTTAATATAGCTGTTTTATATGTTTTTTATTTTTTCGCAGGCTCAGTAATTCTAAACTTAATATAAAAACGTCCGAAAGGACGTTTTTATTTATTCCAGTTTACTTTTAATATCGCTTATTGCTTTGGCATTATATATTTTGGGCCTGTCTGCTATTTGACACATAAATGAAAAGGCTCCTTTTATATTTCCGTCAATCTTTAAAGGAAAACTTATTGTAAAGTTCCCTAGCAGAAATTCTTCATTATGTGTCGAAAACCCGTTTTTTCTGATTTTTATTAATTCCTTGCGGATATCGTCTTCCGTCGCAAGAGTTGTTTTATTAAATTTAATCAGAGTTGTTTTGTCAAAGTATTTTTTTAAATCCTCCTCAGATAAGGTAGAAAGCAGCAGCTTACCCGGTGCGGAGCAGTAGTGATGCCTTTTTGGATCAAAGAACGCATAATTCATATCAAGATTTTGAACTAAGGTTTCCTTATGAATTATTATATTATAAAATCCGAAGAAAGCTGAAATATGTGTAGTCATGTTATATTTATACGCCAGTGTATGCATTAGGTCTAGATATTTCTCTGTAAACGGGTGATTAATAAGTATTTGGTTTGATATTAAGAAAAATTTTTCTGTCAGACTATACCGGTTATTTTCATCTTTTTGTGTGTAGCCAAGGTTTTGAAGGGTGATTAAAAATCTGTCAACGCTTGAGGGATGTGAGTCTATTTTTTCGGATATTTGGCTAACCCGAAGGCCATTGCTGGCGGTTGCTAGTATTTCAATTATTTTCATTACTTTTTCAACTGAAGCAACACTATAAGAGTAACTGTTCATTTGTTACACCTCCATCCAGATTTATTATTTCATAAAAAAGTATCCTTTTCAACAAAAACATAGGTTCACATAAATAATATCAATAAGCGTTGAGCATAGCTCAATAAATGTTAATATACAGAAGATATTTGATTGAGATTGTCTGACAAATATTTACACTCAAATAGCTTTATGCAACAATGTTATTAGACCGGTAAGCATAGAAGGTGTCACCTTAAACACGAAAACGAGGCTATGAAATGGGGGATATAAAAATGTTGAATTTAAAAAGTGTAGTTGTAACCCAAAAGCATATAGACAATATGTCTGACACTAGCTGGTTTGTCCACAGCCAGATATTTGACGATGTACTGCTTGTAAGCAATAAATCAACAAACTGTATTGTTCTTAAAACAACTGAGGGGCTGATATTAATCGACGCAATTTTTCCAAAAGAAGAAATGTTTCATGCTATAGTTGAAGCCATAGAGGATATTGGCTGGAACCCTAATCATATTAAAAAATTTGTTATTACACATGGGCATTTTGACCATTGCGGCTGTGGAAAATGGATAATAGACGCGTTTCACCCGCAAACCTATATGTCCAAAATTGATTACGATTTTTGGGCAGACTGTCCGTTTTTTCCTGACAAACCTGAAACATGGAAGGATTTTAATGTTGATAACTTTATTGGTGATGGGGATAAGATAGTTCTGGGAGATAAAACAATAGATGTTTACTTTACACCTGGTCATACACCGGGAGGGTTAAGCTTTATTTTCCCTGTCACGGACTTAGGAATTACACATACTGCAGCACTTTGGGGAGGGACAAACCCTCCGAACAGTTTAAAGGATGTGCTTACCTATTTTAAGTCTTTAGATTACTTCCTTGAGCAGGCAGAAAGGAAACAAGTGGATGTGGCTATAAGCAATCACCCTTTTATTGATAATTCATTCGAGAAAATGGAGTTCGCCAACAATCGATTAAGTCATATGCCTAATACTTATATTATAGGAGAAAACGGATACAGGCATTATTCACAGCTTTTCAGAAATATGTGTTATGCCCGTATGGAAAATATGTGACGAAAGGCTTTGTGAATTAGGGGGGATTTATATGACAGAAACAAAAAGCAAGCGGGTAAAGATTTTGATTTGTGGGATGATATGCTGCCTTATACTTGGTTTTTGCTATATGTACAGCATTATTCAGCCGTATGTCATGAATTATTTTTCCATTGAATCCGCCGAAGCCGCTTTGCCATATACCATTTTTCTTGCGGTATTCGTACTTGGTAATTATGTAGGCGGAATTTTACAGAAAAAAATAAGCATTAAGAAAATAATGCTTATAGGGTATCTTTGTATGGCGGCAGGAATTTTGCTTACAGGATTTTTACCGGTCAGCAGTCCTAAAATTATGTGGTTTACATACGGAGGTCTCTTAGGTATAGGAGATGGTATAGTATATAACGTAATAGTAGCAATGATGCAGAGGTGGTTTCCTGACAAAAAGGGCTTTGCGACGGGACTTGCTCTCGCAACCCTTGGAATTAGTGCCACAATTCTTTCACCATTGTGCAGCAGATGGCTTTCGTCCTACGGTTTTTCTAAAACGTTCATTATATTGGCTGCTATATTCGCTGTAATAGGCGTGTTTGGCATGCTGACTATTGAAGCCCCGCCGGAAGGCTATATGGCGGACTTTGTGCCAAAGGGAGGCGCATTTAATACCAAGCAGTATGAGGCAAGGGAAGTAATACGGACTGCTACATATTATAAACTTTTTTTGATACAGACGTTCTCTATCCCTGCGTTTGTACTTATAAGTTCAATATTTGTCAGCTTTGGAACGAGCAAGGGGCTGGACACAGCACTCTTAGTAGCGGGAGTAAGTGTAGCCTCTCTGTTCCAGGTGGCGGGCAGGTTTATCATATCCTCAGTCAGTGACAAAATAAGCACCAAAAATTCCATGATTTTGGTTTTTATAATCACTATTTCAGCCGTTATACTTTTGACGTTTTCATCTGGATATGTGTACTTGGTATGTTTCTGGCTTCTCAGCTTTGCATACGGAGGTTCAGCCGCTACAATACCGTCCCTTACAACCGATTATTTTGGAGTTAAAAATGCGGGCGTTATTGTATCGCTGGTATTGATAGGCATGGGAGTATCATCTATATGCACCCCGCTTATTGCGAAAGCTGCCGGAGTTAATACATCTTTTATTATTGCTGCAGCAGCGGGTATAGTCGGAATATTGCTAGTATTTTCACTTCCTAAAAAACAGAAATAAAATTAAAAGCCATGAATTGTTAATTCATGGCTTTTAAATATTTAATATCAGTCAAGCTTTTTATATGCGCTTATTATTTCTTGTGTAATTTCATCCTTTGTCTGTATGCTTGAATCAAAGAAAAGGTCGTATCTTTCAGCGTCTCCCCATAATTTACCAACATGGGCTTCATAATACGCGCTTCTTTGCTTATCCATTTTTTTGATCAATGCTTCAGTACGCGCCTGACCCTTATTTTCTATATCCATTTTTCTAAGAACTCGGCTTTCAAAGGGAGCGTATATAAAAACCGTGAGAAGCTTTGTATCTGTATCCTTAAGTATGTAATCGGCACAGCGTCCTACAATTACCGCATCCTCAGTACGCGCTATATTTTTAATAACAGCGCTCTCAAGGTTAAACAAAACAACAGATGCGGTTTTTCCCTTGGAAACATTATGGTTTCCGTCATAAATCACTTCATAGTACCATGGATTATCTGTTTTCTCATCAAGCTTTCTAAGTCTCTTATATTCCAAATCTCCGTGTTCAGCAGCCATAGCTATCAGTTCCTTGTCATAGCATTTGATACCCAAACGCTCGGCAACAAGCATACCAATTTCACGGCCTCCGCTTCCAAACTGTCTGCTTATGGTAATTATCTTATGAGCCATAATCTCAACTCCCCTCTGATTAACGGATTACACTACTGCCTTTATCAATGCTTTAAAAATTTTGCATATTCTCAGGTGTACAATAGGGGATAACATGATGTTAAATTTTGTTTTGTTAATTGACAGTCAATGTCTTATCTATAATATACCATATTTTATATGTGAAAACAATAAATAAACGAAAACAAAACACTGAAATAATGCTGTATGAGTATATATTTTATTGTAGATTGCAAAAAAATATGATATACTTACTCATTAACGGAATTAATTTACTAGGAGGATAAAAATGCCTGTAGACAGACAGAGTAAAATAAGAAATTTTTGTATAGTTGCGCATATAGACCACGGAAAGAGCACACTTGCTGACAGGCTTATTCAGACAACAGGACTGCTCACCGAAAGAGAAATGCAAAACCAGATACTTGACAATATGGATTTGGAGAGAGAAAGAGGCATTACAATTAAAGCTCAGGCCGTACGCCTTATCTATAGGGCAAATGACGGAGAAGAATATATTTTTAACCTTATTGACACACCGGGACATGTAGACTTTAACTATGAGGTTTCCAGAAGCCTTGCGGCATGTGAGGGCGCTGTGCTTGTTGTAGATGCAGCTCAGGGTATAGAGGCACAAACACTTGCTAATGTGTATCTCGCGATTGACAATAATCTTGAGATAATGCCGGTAATTAACAAAATAGACCTTCCAAGTGCCAATCCGCAGCTTGTTATCAGGGATATTGAAGATGTAATAGGAATACCGGCTGAGGACGCTCCTCTTATATCGGCTAAAAACGGGATTAATATTGACGCTGTGCTTGAGAAAATCGTTACTGATATTCCTGCACCTTCTGGAGATGAATTTGCTCCTCTTAAAGCCCTTATTTTTGACTCTTTATACGACCAGTACAAAGGGGTTATCGTAATAATGAGAGTATTTGACGGCTCAATAAGAAAGGGCTCGAAGGTACGAATGATGGCTACCGGAAAGGAATTTGACGTCGTAGAAGTAGGCGTATTCGGGGCGGGAAGATTTATCCCATGTGATGAGCTTAACGCGGGAGATGTAGGATATTTTACAGCCAGCATAAAAAATGTGGCGGACACCAGAGTAGGAGATACTGTTACTGATTCATTAAATCCGACTGCCGAGGCGCTTCCCGGGTATAAGAAGGTAAACCCTATGGTTTACTGCGGTATTTTTCCTGCTGACAGCGCAAAATATGAGGATTTAAGAGAGGCCCTTGAGAAGCTGCAGCTAAATGACGCCTCGCTGTTTTTTGAACCTGAAACATCAATAGCGCTTGGTTTTGGCTTCAGATGCGGATTTTTAGGATTGCTTCATCTTGAAATAATACAGGAACGTCTTGAAAGAGAGTTCAATCTTGACCTAGTTACTACAGCCCCAAGCGTTATTTATAAAATTTATCTTACAGACGGCACAGAAATAGAACTTTCTAATCCGAGCAACATGCCCGACCCTGCAAGAATAGAAAAGATGGAGGAGCCCATAGTCAAGGCTGAAATAATTCTTCCCAAGGACTATGTTGGCCCAATTATGGAGCTTTGCCAGCAGAGGCGAGGAGAATATATAAGCATGGAGTATATGGACGAAAATAGGGTGACTCTTGTTTACCATATGCCTCTTAACGAAATTATTTATGACTTCTTTGATGTTTTGAAATCGAGAAGCCGAGGATATGCTTCATTTGACTACACCCTTATTGGATATCAGGAGTCCAGCTTGACTAAACTTGATATTCTTGTTAACCGTGAGGTTGTGGATGCGTTAAGCTTTGTTGTACATTCATCGGTAGCAGTAGAAAGAGGAAGAAAAATCTGTGAAAAATTGAAAAAGGAAATTCCAAGGCAGCTTTTTGAAATACCAATACAGGCTGCAATTGGCGCAAAGATAGTGGCCAGAGAAACGGTCAGCGCTATGCGTAAGGATGTGCTTGCGAAGTGCTATGGCGGCGACATTTCCAGAAAGAGAAAGCTGCTTGAAAAGCAGAAGGAAGGAAAGAAGCGCATGCGTCAGGTAGGCAATGTTGTTGTTCCTCAGGAGGCATTTATGAGTGTGCTGAAACTGGAGGAAGAATAATAAAAACCAAAAAAGTAATTAAAAAAATAACATAAAATTATAATACAGATCAATAAATCGAATGTTTATGGAGTATTGGCTATGGATTTAAAAGAGCGTGCCAGAAAGCTGAAATTGGATATTCCAACTGTTTTTTTAGCGATGAAAGATAGTGAGACCCCGATAACTGCAAAAATATTTGCCGCGGTAACAGTTTGTGATGCACTTTCACCAATTGATTTGATTCCGGATTTTATTCCAATATTGGGTTATCTGGATGACGTGATTTTATTGCCGGCCTTTATTGCGTTTACACTTAAACTTATTCCCAAGGAGGTTTATGAAAAAAATCATAAGCAGGCGGAGGAATTGTGGAAAGATGGAAAACCTAAAGAAAGATTTTATGCTATTCCAATCATATTTATTTGGATATTAATTGCGGGTTCAATAATTAAAGCAATTTGGCTGTAATTAATATAATTAATAAATTCTCGTTTGATATATAATAATTTCATAGATTTCCTGAACTAAAAAGCAGTATGATTTTAATTCATATCTGCTTTTTTATTTGTGAAAATCAAACTAAGCATATATTAAAAAAGGAAAAAATATAAGCAGAGTTTCATGTTAAATATGATTTTTATATAAGTACAAAGTATTAGTTGTTTTGGCATTTTTGATGTTGTATGATTAGTGTTTATGGGATATAATGGACATAAGTTACAAGCGCTGAAAAAATGTTAAATTTCTCAAATACTTTTAATGGAAGCTAATTGCTTAGAATGTTTTTCAACAGTACATGTCTTTTTTGCCGTTTAAGAATGGAATTGTGAAATAATTTAACACGTTAAGATTGAATTGAAAAAATAAATAGAGATTAGATTCCGGAGGCATGTATGCAGAAGAAGTTATTCCCAATAATATTAACGATATCACTTTTGTTTTCAAGTGCATTTTCACTCTTTGCCCTTAATAATATGCATGGAAATGCCAAAGTAATAAATTATGCAGGCATTGTTCGAGGTGCAACACAGAGGCTTGTTAAACAGGAATTAAATCAAATATCAAATGACGCTTTAATTACAAAACTTGACAGCATTATTACAGAGTTACAGAATGGTGACGGTGAATATGGACTTGTAAAACTAAAGAGCAATGAGTTCCAAGAACTTATATATGAAATGGAAAAGAACTGGGGCCATATAAAGCGAGAAATTTATAATGTACGGGAAGGCAGAGATACTGAATCTCTCTTTTATAGCAGCGAAGCCTACTTTGTGTTAGCCGACAGAGCCGTATTGGCGGCGGAACAATATTCCGAAAAAAGCATGCTGTTTGCTGAAAGTGGATTAATTGTTATGAACTTTGCGTTTATTTTGATGACAATATTTTTGTATTTATATATAAGCAAGCAGTCAAAACGTCAGGCGAAGCTTAAAGAGGCGGAGGAGGAAAACAAAAGGAGAAAAGAAAGCTTAAATCGCCTTGCAGAGGATTTACGCGGTCCAATGAACGAGATTTCAGAATTGCTTTATATATCAGATGTGAAAACATATGATTTATTGTTTTTAAATAAAGCCGGATATGAGACCTTTAATGTAGATTCCTTAGATGGCAGAAAATGCTATGATGTATTGCAGAAGCGTAAAGAGCCATGTGAGTTTTGTACCAATTCTATTTTGAAAGAAGGTGAAAACTACACATGGGAATTTACTAATCCTATTACAAATCGGCATTACATTTTAAAAGACCGATTAATAGAATGGGAAGGACTTCCGGCCAGAATGGAAATTGCTTTTGATACTACGGAGTCTGAAAAAGAAAAGATGCAGTTAAAATATATGCTGGATGCCAATGTGATGGTAACGGAGTGTGTTAGAACACTGTATCAGCAAAATGATATTGAGACATCTACTTCACAGATTTTGGAGCGTCTGGGCAGCTTTTTAAGTGCTGACAGGGCTTATATTTTTTATATTAGAAATAATCGAATGTATAATGACTTCGAATGGTGCGCAGATGGTGTTGCTCCACAGAAAGAATTCCTGCAAGATGTGTCTGTTGACTTAATGGATCGGTGGACCCCATATTTTCTTGATAAAAAATGTGTTGTCATAGATGATTTAGAGAATATTAAGGAATCCTCTCCAGAGGAATATAAATTCCTGTATGATCAATCTATTAGAAGTCTTGTTGCTGCGCCACTGGAACAGAATGGGAAACTTATTGGATATTTGGGAGTTGATAACCCTCCCTCTGATAAGGTTTTTAATATTGCACCTATGCTTCAGACCTTATGCTATTTCCTTCTGTTGGCAAACCGTCATTCTCAAAGTCAGAAGCAGCTTACTCATCTAAGCTATTTTGATAAGCTGACTGGATTTTATAATAGAAACCGATATATAGAGGATACCAATAGAATGACTGATTTGGATGCTCCGGTTGGAATTGCATATTTGGACGTTAACGGTTTAAAGGATATTAATGACCAACATGGGCATGAATTCGGAGATAAAGTGTTGGTTGAGTGTGCCGGAAAGATTAAGTCGGTTTTTGGTGAAGAGAACTTTTATAGAATTGGCGGAGATGAGTTTGTCATTATATGTCCTTCTGTTAAACAGGAGGATTTTCAGAAAAAAATTTATTCATTAAAGGCCGAATTCCAGAATGATTCAAATTGCAGGGCAGCTATTGGCTATACGTGGGTAGAACATATTAACAAAAATATAAGCAGAATTATCGCAGATGCGGATGCAAAAATGTATGAAGATAAGAAGGATTTTTACCATAAAAGCCCAAATTCTCGTAGATACCGGCATTATAATGACAGAATTCTTTGTCTGTCAGACGTAACTTTATTGCAGGAAGAGTTTGAACGAAACCATTTTTGTGTTTATCTGCAGCCAAAAATTTCGACAGAAAGTTACAAGGCAAAGGGAGCTGAAGCTCTTATCCGTTATTGTCCCAAGCCTGATATAGTAATTTCACCATATGAATTTATCTCTCTGCTTGAAGAATTTGAGACTATCTATATGGTTGATTTTTTTGTTTTTACATCTGTTTGTGAGAAGTTAAAAGAATGGAGAGAAAAAGGAATACAGCTGTTTCCTATATCGGTAAACTTCTCTAGTATTTCTTTAAGAGAGCCGCACTTTGTGGAGCACATTTCTGATATATGCCATACTTATGACATATCGCCTAAGTATTTGGAGATAGAGGTTACAGAAAGAGTCCACAATGAAGAGTGCCTTAGTTTAATGGAGCTAAGCTCAAAACTGCACAAGGCGGGCTTTAAGGTTGCTATTGATGATTTTGGAACAGAGTATGCAAATCTTTCACTTTTATCAGAGGTAGAGTACGATGTCCTCAAGCTTGATAAGAGCATGATTGATAATATAGCTACAAACGAAAAAAGCAGGGCTATTGTAGGCTCTATAGCTGAGGTATGCGGCAGAATGGGAATAGAGATGGTAGCGGAAGGAATTGAAACAGAAGAGCAATTCTTAATTTTAAAGAAATTTGGTGTTGAGTTGATACAAGGTTACTTGTTCAGCAGGCCTATACCAATGGATGAATATGAAAGACTGTATTTAGATAAATAAAATTCTGAGTCCGGTATAAAATCAATTAGCTTAAGCGTATAGAGACGAAAATACCATATAAAAAATGTAGTTGTAAAGCTTATGAGCAGGCAATAAGGCCTGCTCATTTTTTAGTGTTAAATTTGAGTTATAATTAATTTGTAAATAAATGACCTGTCATTAGAGGGATAAAGCTTGGATAGAAAATAATTTGTATTTAAATTAAAAAATCACTTGACTTGGAGTTAACTCCATTTGATAAAGTTCTAATAAGTAATCTAAATAATGGAGAGATTTTAATGAACAATAAAGCTATAGTTATATATTACTCTTTATCTGGAAACACAAAGAAAATTGCTGAGTTTATAAAGGACAAAACAGGAGCCGATATAGAGGAAATTCAAACACTGACACCTTACACCGGTGACTATAACAGCATTGTTGATCAGGGCCATAAAGAGATTAATAATGGTTATAAGCCAAAGATAAAGCAGATTTCTGCTGATTTAAGTGAATATAATACTGTTATACTCGGTACGCCTGTATGGTGGTACACTATGGCTCCAGCAGTACTTACATTTTTATCTGAAAATAGTCTGGATGGTAAAAAGGTTATCCCTTTTGCTACAAATGGAGGATGGATAGGACATACCTTTAAGGATATAAAAAAGCTTTGTGTAAATTCAGAGCTTGGGGAGGAAATGGACATAGCATTCTCGGGAAATAAATTAGCAACTTCTGAAAATAAAATTGAGAAATGGATTAGTACATTTAATTAATATATATAAAAGGCATCCAATAATTTAAACTATTTAAATTACGGAATAAATATAAAAAGCCTTGCTTTTAATAAGCAGGGCTTTTTTATGATTATCCTAGATAATAATCCTTGGAAAAGAAATTTATATCATTAATATTTACTGGCATTATACATTCCGAATAGGAGCCGTGACCGGAATTTCCGCTGCCATACTTTACAAATATGTCACCTGAGTTTTTATCAACTAAAAGAATATAAGGACCTTTTATAATCCAGAATGATGCAGTTTCGCCTATACATTTCATTTTACTTATTTCATCTGCAATTTCATCTAGCGCATTTGGATTTGCGAATTCATAATTAATAAGCTCTTCGTTTTTTCTGAAGGTTTCATAGCATTGCTTCATTTTAACTGATGCCGTATCCAATGCATCTTCCTTGCTGATGGTTTTTTCCCTGTCGTCTATACTTATGACAGAATTACAAAATGGAGCCAATATTTTTTCAGTATACATAACGTCTGCGCCAAGCATATTTGCTGTATATCTAAGGGGAACCAGTAGGCTGTCGCCGACAGTTTTTGACTTTACAGGCATATCTGAAATAGTTCCGTTTAACTCAGCCTTATTACTGTCTTTAAATAGCTTAACAGTTTTGTCTTTTAATGTAATAATAGCTGCGTTTTCATTAAACTCCAAAGAGGCATTCATACTGACGCAGAGGTCACTTGCCGAAATCAGAGATATGCCGTCTTGAATTTCAACAGGTATATTTTCAAAAGAACCGTTTATCATCAAAAACGTATGGGTTAAGTCATTTTCACTGAAAGCGATATTCTCACCGCTGTCGAAGCTTACATTATAAACCCAGTTTGCATCGGGGTCAAAATCAGTACTGCTGTAATCGATACTGCTTATATAGCAGGGAGATGAATTTTCTGTGGCTAAAACGGAAGCAGTATTAACAGCTGCCATTAGGCCTGCCAGTATACAAATTTTTCTTTTCATATTTAGGCCTCCTTTATAAATATAATATTAACTCATTTTAAGAAGACCTGCCATAGAAAATTGTAAGCTGCGCAAATAATTTCTTATCTCAGCAGAGGCATACTGCCAGTTAATTTATTAATTTTCTTTTTTGACCCGCATATTGCTATACCAAAGTATTCCAGACTGCTTTCATGGCTTTGTGACATTTTATAGGTGAAATCAGCGTAGTCATTACAGCTCTGCGCCAGGTCAGAAAAATCAATAACAGTTAATTCAGAGTAATCTTCCTGATATAACTTTTCGCGGAGCTCTTTGATTTTTTCGGATGAGCTTTTTAGTATGGGCACCGGAAGCTCTATTATACCCGGATGACGGTATCCGTCTAAGTCCTGAACATCACTGCCAACAACATGAGGCATATTTTTTCCCAGCGATATTCCCATTATTGCGGCGGTGTTGGCTATAATTCCGATAGGAAGGCTTTCGTCTATAACTATTACACACTTTTCATTCTGTACATTCATTTTTATTACCTCTTGTTTTTAATATAGTTTTCTTTTGGGACATTATTAATCCAAGCAATGTCAGAATTGTTCCTACTGCTGATGAAATTGTTATTTTTTCATTCAGTACAATTAAAGAAGTGACCACTGTGATTACCGGGACAATATATATGTATACGCTTGTTTTTAATGCCCCTAAAGCCTTTACAGCGATATTCCATGTTACAAAGCACAGTGCAGAGGCACCAGCGCCCAAGTACAGAATATTAAGCAGATTTTTGGCGTCTGTAAAGCGCTGCAGCCCTAGACTGAAATCTGAAAAAATCAGAACCGGAAGCATAAATATTAATCCATAAATAAATACTCTGCGGGTTGTCTGAACCGTATTGTAACCGAAAGAACTTATTTTTTTAGTTATTACCGCATAGCATGCCCATACAAAGGCGGCCAGTAAAGAAAGAATATCTCCAATAGGATTGAGCTGGAGCTTTGAAGAGCTGAAGCTTATAAGACATATTCCCGCCATAGAAATTAAAAAGCCTATATAGAAATTTATCCTGGGCTTCTCCTCTCCTCTGGTCAAAAATGAAGTGAAGAATGGGGCCGCCGATATTATAACGCCTACATTTGAAGCAGACGTATAGGTCAGCGCAATATTTTCAAGAAGATAATACAGGCACACTCCGGTAAGCCCCGCAAGGGCAAATGTCCGCTCCTGTTTTTTATCTGAAATGAGCAGCCGATGGGGATAGACAGCCAATAGTATAAGCAGGCCAAGCAGAAAGCGGAAAAATAAAATTTCCACAGGCTTGAATGATAAAAGCAGAACCTTTGTTGATATAAAAGTTGTTCCCCATATAAGTATTGTTACTAGAGCGCACAAGTGGCCAGATTTATTTTCCATTACATTTCCTCCATTTGGTTTTGTTTTTTAGACAGGAACATTTCACGGTACGCTCCCGGCGTAAGACCTATAAACATGTTAAAAAATGACGTGAAGTGGCTCTGGTCAGAAAAACCTGTCATCATAGCCGCGTCTAGGGGTGACATACCAGTTTCCAACAGCTTTTTTGCTTCATTAATACGTATTGTCTGAAGATAGCGGTATGGCGTAACGCCTTTAGATTTCGTAAAGGCTCTGAGAAGCGTTGATTTGCTTAAGCCCGAGTATTCGCACAGCTGCTCCAAAGATATATGTTCTGAAAAATGCCTGTTCATAAAATCACATGCCATTTCAATTTCATGTCTGCATTCAGGTATACAGCTTTCAAATGGCTGACTGTATCTGTCAATAAGAAGCGAAATGAGGAGTAAGAGATTCTCTTCCTTTTCAAATTCTCTTGAGCCATTGAGAATCATTGCATGAAGGGGTTTCAGATAGCAGGCTAGTTCATCATCTGCAACAACACTCGTTGAAAAGCCTGACAGCTTTCTTTCTCCTGTAACCTCATTAACCAGATTCAGCATTGTTTCTTTTGATATATTCAGCCCAATATAGTTAAGCGGTTCCTGACTGCACTGCTCGCAGGCATGGCTGTCAAAGGGGTTTAAAAGTAAAATATCGCCGCTTTTTATTTTATAGCTTACGTTTCTGCATAGAAGGGTTCTCTCTCCATTTTCAATATAGCCAATTACATAGTACTCATGAAAATGGCTGGGAAATGGCTGATATATGTTATTAAAGCGGTAGGCCTCTATTTTCAGGTCTTTATCATAGCGTATAATACGGATTTCGTCGTTCATGGATATTCCTCCTTACTGGGCTCTATTTTACTACAGCCAGATAAAAAAGGCTTGTAAAATATCTTCATTTTATAAAGTCATTGACATACATAGACTATCTAAGTATAATGTTTATACATAGATAATCAAGGTATAAATATATGGCAGGGAGGTGTAGTTATGGAAATTGATAAGGGATTGATAGGAGGAAGCACAGTACTTATGCTTCTTGCGCTGCTGGAGGAAAAGGACTGCTATGGATATGAAATAATTAAGGAGCTTAAGGAAAGAAGCGACAGTACATTTGAATTTAAAGAAGGAACGCTGTACCCAGTTCTTCACCGTATGGAGGACTCAGGTCTTGTGAAGTCTTACAGAAAAGAGGCAGAGAATGGCAAAACAAGGAAATACTATAGAATCACGTCTGTGGGAATAAAACGGCTTGAAAATGAGAGAAGACAGTGGAAAGTATTTACCCACTCTGTAAATAGAGTTATAGGGGGTGGCAGCCATGCCTTTGCCTGAAGTTAACGATTTCATAGATAAAGTGCTTGGATATGTCAAATTTTCTTATGACCATGAAAATATAAGACAGGAGCTGCAGGAGCATATCGAAGATATGATGGATGATTTATGTGGGAATGGCATGAGCGAGGCTGAGGCCGTAAGCTTGGCGGTAATTAATATGGGAAATCCAGATGATATCGGAAAAGAGCTTAATAAGGCGCATAATTCTGTGCTTGGTTTTATGTGGTTTATATCTAGGCAGATTGTCGCTGTAATTATTGCGATGCTTTTAGTTGAGGCAGTTAGCGGCGGGTATAGTTTTATAAGATCGTTTTTGGACGGCTACGGGGTAACTCAGGCAAAAGGGGAAGTGGTGTATACGGTAAAGTCAGGTTATGAAACAATGCTTGACGATATGCACATAAAAATTGACGAGGTTGTTTACTATGATGATGAAACGATGGAGATAAGGTATATAACTTGGAAATCGCCTTTTGCCACCAGCATAGACTGGACGTTCAATTTAGCAACTAACTGCTTTTATGATGAGAATGGCAATAAATATCTTTCCTCTGGAGGCGGAAGCGGATCGGGGCCTATAGTGAAGCATCAGATGTTTTTAGAGAATTTTCCAAAGACTGCCGAAAAGCTTATTATTGACTATGACTATAATGGCAGGGAATTATACTGTGAAATACCATTGAAAGAGGGGGCTGTAAATGGGGCTTCTTAAAAAATTTAACTCATTAAGCAGAAAAAAACAGACGGCCATATTTATAGTGATAATTTTGCTGTTCATCTACGGGGAACTCGGTGGGTTTAAACGTGTTTATACGTCTCCTGAGGCTGTTTTATACGCATGTGAAAAGGGTCTGCATTATGGGCCCTCGGAAAAAATATTGCATGTTGAGAGGAACGGAAAAAATGCCTTGGTAATAGGCAAATGTGATGGAGGGCTTTCATCTGTCAGAGCAACCAAGGGTTTTTTAGGAACATGGACAATGGGATATGACGGCGACGGCACGGCTATTGAGGGACTGTGCCCCGTAGATAATACAGACGCCTGGTATGACGAGAAATTTAATCTGGCGTATGGCATAAGCCTTGATAAAAGGACGGAAAAGGTAAAGGTTACGCGGGGTAACTGGGAAATGCCGGTTCTGGAATTTATCACCGAGGTTGATGATGACGGCTTCTTTTTTGACAATATGCCGTATTTCAATTATGAAGGCGCGCTGTCTGATATACATGCTGTTGGGATAGAGACATATGATAAGGACGGAAAAATATTATATTCGTCAATTGCTGAAGGCACAGAGGAATTTGACTCCGACGGCAATTTGATTTATAGTAGTTTAGATAATCGCCGGGGAGATGATAGTATTGAATAAAGATCTTTCATTATATGTACATATACCGTTTTGTATCAGAAAATGTCTGTATTGTGATTTTCCGTCATTTAGCGGAATGGACAATTATTTTGATGATTATATTAAATGTCTTTGTAGAGAGATTGAAGATATGTCCGCCGATTTTTCGGACAGGACGGTGAACACAATATTTTTAGGAGGAGGAACGCCGTCTGTATTGCCGACCCACTTGCTTGGAAAGGTAATTGATACAATCATTAAAAAGTATAATGTTGCTAATAATGCGGAAATCTCTATTGAGACAAATCCGGGGACGCTCAATGCGAAAAATCTTTCTGAAATGAACAGTATGTATTTTAATAGACTGAGTATGGGACTGCAGGCTTGGCAGGACAGGCTTTTGAAAAAATTGGGCAGAATTCATACCGCTGAGGAGTTTGAAACAAATTTTTGTCAGGCCAGAGATGCGGGATTTAAAAATATTAACGTGGATATTATGTTCTCTCTCCCGGAGCAGAGCTTCGAAGACTGGCAGGAAACTATAGAAAATGTCATTAGGCTTAAACCGGAGCATATTTCCTCCTACAGCCTGATTATAGAAGAAGGAACACCTTTTTATGAAATGAATGAAAATGGCGTAATTAAAGAAGCGGATGAAGAGCTCGACAGAAAAATGTATTATTTGGCAAATGAAATGCTGGCTGATAAGGGCTACGGCAGATATGAAATAAGCAACTACGCTAAAAAAGGCTTTGAATGCAGACATAATATTGTATATTGGAGAACAGAGGAGTATAAGGGCTTTGGATTAGGCGCTCATTCTTATATTGATAAAATCAGGTATCATAACACCTATGATTTTAAAGAATATTTGAGTGGTTGTGGATTTTTAAAGGAAAAAGAACTTCTTAATGATTTTGAAATGTATGAGGAATTTATGTTCATGGGATTGAGAATGACAGAGGGAGTTTCGGAAACAATATTTAAAAAGAGATTTAATAAGGATATATATGACATCTATGGAGATGAAATTAAGGAGCTTATTGATGCAAAGCTTTTAGTTTCTAAATGCGGACGGCTGTATTTGACTGACAGGGGAATTGATGTGTCAAACCAGGTGTTTGAACGGTTTATCAGGTAAAAAAATCAGATTTAAAAAAATCTTAATAAATAATTTTTAAAAGCACTTGACATATTATGTGGAAGGTGCTATTTTATGTATTAAAGATTAGCACTCACAACTAATGAGTGCTAACAGAAAACGAAGTAAAGGAGCGGGGGAAATGCAGTTAAATGACAGGAAGATGAAAATTCTTCAGGCAATAATTAAAGATTATATTGATACTGCGGAACCTGTCGGCTCAAGGACTATCGCAAAGAAGTACAGTCTCGGCGTAAGCTCGGCGACTATAAGAAATGAAATGAGCGACCTGGAAGAAATGGGCTTGATTGTTCAGCCGCATGCATCGGCAGGGCGTATACCATCAGACAAAGGATATAGGTATTATGTAGATACAATCCTTCAGAAAAAGGAATTAATGACTAAGGAAGACCAAAGCTATATTAAGGATATAGTTAATAAAAATGTAAGCCAGATAGAATATCTTATGGAAGAAACTGCAAAGGCGCTTTCATTATTGACAAATTATACCACGTTTATATCGGAGCCTGTTATTAGAAAAACAACGCTTAAGCAGGTAAGGCTGATGCCTTTGGATGATATTTCAGTTATGCTTGTGGTTGCAACTGGAGAAAATCATATTAAACATTATGTTATGCCGGTTCATACGAGTATAAGTGAAAATGAGCTTAATCATATGAATGAGGAAATAAATACTATCCTGAAGGGGAAAACAAGAGATGATATGACAGATGATGCTATCAGGGATTTAGCTCTTGTTACAAGAGAGCATCAGGAGCTTCTTAAGCCAATGCTTAAAAATATCAGAAAAACAATTGCTTCCGCAGAAAGTATTCAAATACATTTAAGCGGAGAAAAAAACATCCTGGACTTTCCCGAATTCAGCGATATTGACAAAGCTCGGACTCTTTTTAATACTCTTGAGGAGAAGGAAGTACTGTTAAATATCATAGGAGACGCCGGAAGCGGCAAAACAGATATTTCTATTGGAACTGAAAATGAGCTTGACGAAATGAAAAATTGCAGCGTTATTAAAACAAGCTATAAGGTAGGCGATAATATTTACGGAACAATCGGTATTATAGGACCTACGAGAATGGACTATGGTCAGGTAATATCCGTGCTTAACGGCATGGCTAAAAATATTGAAAATATAATGAATTCGGCAGCTAAGGGAAAAAACAAGGCCATTGAAGGGAAGGATAAGTTAAATGAATAGCGAGGAAAACAAAGCGTCTGAACTAGATGAGAACGTACAGGAGAATGCAGCTGAAACAACTGAAGAGGTAACAGGCGAAGTAGTGGAAGAAGCTAAGGAAGCTGATAAAACAGAGGCTAAGGCTAAGGGCCTGTTTAAAAATAAAAACGCTAAGCATGAAAAAGAAATTGAAGAGCTTGGTGAGAAGCTTGCTGAGGCTCAGGACAGATTTCAAAGGACTTTAGCGGAATTTGATAATTTCAGAAAACGTACGATGAAAGAAAAGGCCAGTATGTACGACGATGGAGTCAGAGATACCATTGAAAAGCTGCTGCCGATGTTTGATAACCTTGAAAGAGCTATAAACTCAGTTGAGGGAAAAGTCGATGAAAATGACCCTCTTCTTAAAGGCGTTAAAATGACTGATAAGCAGCTTAAGGAAATATTAGCTTCAATGGGAGTTGAGGAGATTAAAGCCCTCGGTGAGAAGTTTGACCCCAATCTTCATGCCGCAGTTGCCCATGTGGATGACGAAGCCTTTGGTGAAAATGAAGTAATCATAGATATGCTGAAAGGCTATAAATATAAAGATAAAGTAATCAGACACAGTATGGTTAAAGTTGCAAACTAATTTTTGAAAATTCTATTTGTATAATATTCAGGAGGAATTAATTATGGGAAAAATTATCGGTATCGACCTTGGTACAACAAATTCATGTGTAGCTGTTATGGAGGGCGGTCAGCCCGTTGTAATAGTAAACTCTGACGGAGCAAGAACAACACCATCGGTAGTAGGCTTTGCTAAAAATGGTGAGCGTCTTGTAGGTGACTCAGCTAAACGTCAGGCAATAACAAATCCAGACAGAACTATAAGCTCAATTAAACGTCATATGGGTGAGAACTACAAAGTATCAATTGATGATAAAAACTATTCTCCTCAGGAAATTTCAGCTATGGTTCTTCAGAAACTTAAAAGCGATGCTGAAAGCTACCTTGGGGAAGCTGTAACTGAGGCTGTAATTACAGTACCCGCATACTTCTCTGACGCACAGAGACAGGCGACAAAGGATGCGGGTAAGATTGCCGGACTTGACGTTAAACGTATAATCAACGAGCCAACGGCAGCGGCGCTTGCTTATGGACTTGATAACGAAAAAGAACAGAAGATTATTGTTTATGACCTCGGCGGCGGTACATTCGATGTTTCTATCATTGAAATCGGAGATGGCGTTGTAGAGGTTTTGGCAACAAACGGTGATACAAGACTTGGCGGAGATGACTTCGACAACAGAGTTATTAATTATCTTGTAAGCGAATTCAAGAGAATGGAAGGAATTGACCTTTCCGCAGACAAGATGGCAATGCAGAGACTTAAAGAGGCTGCTGAAAAAGCAAAGAAAGAGCTTTCCACAGTAACCTCTTCAAATATTAACCTTCCTTTCATCACAATGAACCAGGACGGACCTAAACATCTTGATATAAACCTTTCAAGAGCTAAATTTGACGAATTAACAGCTGACCTTGTTGACAGAACAATGGGACCTGTAAGAAATGCGCTTTCAGATGCTGGACTTAACGCGTCTGAGCTTGACAAGATATTGCTTGTAGGCGGTTCGACAAGAATACCTGCCGTTCAGGACGCAGTAAAGAAAATTACGGGTAAAGAGCCCTTCAAGGGAATTAACCCTGACGAATGTGTTGCTATCGGAGCTTCAATTCAGGGTGGTAAGATGGCAGGAGACGCGGGTGCGTCAAGCATTCTTCTTCTCGATGTTACACCTCTTTCACTTGGTATTGAAACACTTGGCGGCGTAGCTACAAAACTCATAGAGAGAAATACAACTATACCTACAAATAAAAAACAGATATTCTCTACAGCAGAGGACAATCAGACTGCGGTTGACATACATGTTGTACAGGGTGAAAGACCCCTTGCTAAGGATAACAAGACACTTGGCAGCTTCAGACTTGAAGGTATAGCTCCTGCAAGAAGAGGTGTACCTCAGATAGAGGTTGCGTTTGATATTGACGCTAACGGTATCGTACATGTTTCAGCTAAGGACCTTGGTACAGGCAAGGAGCAGGCAATTACCATAACAGCTTCCACAAATCTCAGTGATGATGAGATTGATAAGGCTGTAAAAGAGGCTGAACAGTATGCAGAGGCTGATAAAAAACGTAAAGAAGCAATTGACGCAAAGAACGAAGCAGATTCTCTTATCTTCCAGACGGAAAAAACCTTGGGAGAACTTGAGGGCAAGATTTCAGACGCTGATAAAACAGAAGTTCAGAATGAGCTTACAAAACTTAAGGCTGCAGTTGAAAATAAGAATGTTGAGACTATGACAGACTCAGAGGTAGAAGAAATCAAAGCTGCTACAGAATCACTTAAAAACGCGTTCTATAAGATTTCAGAGGAGTTATATAAACAGTCACAGGCTGCCGGCGGACAGGAAGCTCCGGGAGCAGACAATTCTGATCCAAATGTTGTTGACGGTGACTTCAAAGAAATGTAATATATATAAGCGGGCAGGAAGGCTCTCAACTGAGAGCCTATCTTTGCCCTATAAAAACATTT
>ERZ791886.477-NODE-477-length-24620-cov-2.094362_pt1 | contig 24620 bp, 32 predicted proteins | sample MGYA00510158_ERZ791886 | MGnify/ENA primary metagenome ERZ791886 (study PRJEB30046, sample SAMN00792063) | human gut metagenome | study: EMG produced TPA metagenomics assembly of the A metagenome-wide association study of gut microbiota in type 2... | reverse complement strand
CGCCCACGGCGCCGATATGGATGATATTAAAAAACGTTTTTCTGAGTCCTTAGATATATTTGACAGATATATATTTCTTGAGGGAAGAAATAATCCCGGAAAAATCAAAACTGTTGTTGATAAAAAGGGGGAAGCCTTATGCTGATTAAAATGATAGGTGCGGTAATTGTATTCTTTTCCTGTACCGCGGCAGGGCTTTTTATGTCTTCGCGGGACAAGTACCGGGCGGATGAACTGAAAGAAATGAAAAGAGGCTTAACGCTTCTTAAGAGCGAAATCAGTTATTCATTAAAGCCTCTTTATGAAGCCCTTATTGAAATAAGTGAAAAGCTGAATGACTCTGTTGCGGAAATTTTTGAGGACTCAGGCAGGCTGCTGAAATCAAAAAATGCTGAATCGGCTTCAGCGGCATGGGAGAAAACATTGAAGGACAGAAAAGGGCGTACTTTTTTTAAGAAAGAAGACATAGATGCTTTTATAGCCTTTGGACAGACTTTAGGCGGAGGCGATAAGGAATGCCAGATGTCAAACATTGATATAGCGATAAGCTATATTGACAGTAAGTCAGACGAGCTTATGCGTAAGTATTTCAAAGACTCAAGGCTTTTCAGAAGCGCAGGAGTTTTGTGCGGAATACTGATAGTTGTGGTTCTGTTTTAATAATCGGGAGGTTCTATTATGGATATAAATATTGTTTTCAGGATTGCCGCTGTAGGAATACTTGTTGCTGTTCTTAATCAGGTGCTTGTGAGGGCCGGCAGAGACGACCAGGCAATGCTTACTACACTGGCCGGCCTTATAGTTGTCCTTTACTGGGTAATCGGCTATATAAGCGACCTTTTCAGTACAATACAGACTCTGTTCCGTTTTTAGGAGTGATGCCATTTGGACATTATAATCAAAATTGCGGCCGTTGGAATAATCGGAGCCGTACTTGCCGTAACAGTTAAGGAGTATAAAAAAGAATTTTCGCTTTTCATCGGAGTGGGTACAGGAATTGTAATAGTCTATCTGCTTTTGGACAGCATGACAAAAATAAAGGCCCTTTTCGGAGCTATGATTACGGCGGCCGGAATAAACAGCGAATATGTTTCAATTATGGTCAAGGTAATAATTATTGCATACATTTGTGAGTTTGCAGTACAGTTCTGCAACGATGCAAATGAAAAGGCAATAGGAGCGAAAATAGAGCTGGCAGGAAGACTTCTTATTCTAACGGCCTCTCTGCCAATAATTGAAAATCTGTTCAGCCTTATAATAAACCTTTCGCTTTGAGGTGATTCAAATGATAAAACGTGTGTTAATTGCGGCAGTACTTTTGCTTTCATTGTTTGCTCCGCATACAGCTTATGCCACTGAAACAACAGTTGAAAGCGTTGCGGACATGTTCAGCCTTCAGGAGACTGACAGTAAGCTTAGAGCGGTTGGTGAAGACTATGGAATGGAAGATTTCAGCCTAAAGGATACTGCTATAAAAATAGTAACAGGAGAATATGATTTCAGCCTAAATAATATTGTGAAAACGGTTTTAAGGCTGGCGGCCGGACAGGCAGCCGATGTTTTGTACATAATGCGGAGAATTATGATACTTATACTCCTGTCAGCCATACTGGAAACTCTTTCATCATCCTTTTCGTCTGAGGGAGTCAGCAAGCTAGGACAGTATATATGCTCGGCAGTACTTGTCATAACAGTAATGCAGTCATTTTCATACGCATCGCAAACTGCTTTAAAGGCCGTTGAGAACATAACTGAAACATCAAACACACTTCAGCCGCTTTATATGCTGATTATGACGGCAAACGGAAAGGCCGCTAAAATGACCGCGGCAGTGCCTGTTTTGTATGCTTCCGCCTCTGTTCTCAATTATATAGTAAAAAGGCTTGTTATACCTGGAATTCTTTTTGCTGCCCTTATTACATTTATAAACAGTATGTCAGAGCGGGATATGCTGATGGAGCTTGCAGAGCTCATGAGCTTTTTATGCAAATGGGGCGTTAAAGTTTGCGCGGGGGCTTTTGTATTTATAATGTCTCTTATAAAAATAGGCGTTCCTGACGTTGCGGTTATAGCCGGACGTTCCATAAAAACAGCCGCGGAGGCGGTTCCTGTAGTTGGAAGCCTGATGGCATCTGCTGCGGAAACGGCGGCAGCACTGACATCATCAATGGGTAATTCAATTACGGCGGCCGTAATGATATTTATAGTTCTGATGAGTATTATGCCTGTAATCAGGCTGGCTGTTATCATGCTTATTTACAAGCTGACCGCCGCAATTACCGAACCAATAGCTCCTAAGAGAATTGTAAAGTGTATAACTCGTGCCGCCGATTACACGGCTATACTTACTGGAATTGTATTTACCGCAGAAATTATGTTTATTACAGTAACAGCCCTTATGCTGGCTGTATAAGAAAGGATTTAACGGTATGTTTACTGCACTTGGCGCATATATAAAAAATATAGCCTTGCTTATGTTATTGACCATATTTGCAGAGATGGTTGTGCCCGATGCAAAAATAAAAAAATATGTATCGGTAATAGTAGGCATAATCATGATTTTTACTATTGTAGGCAAAATTTCGGATGTCTTTGTTTCATTTTCAAATGGGGATGCTGTGCTGCCAGCCTTTGAGAACGGACAGGAGAAGATGGAAGAAACAGAAGATGTTAGACAGAGATTAACGAATATTTTATATGATGAAATGAATGAAGTGGAAGAAACCGCTAAAATAAACGAAGGTTTAGATATACATGTGGAGAAAGTAACTCCATATAATTAAAATACAAATGGGGAAGTGGGGATATGACGTTAAAAGAGGTTTTTAAGGACAGAAAAGGCAAGCTTTTTGGAGATATACTGATTGCCGTTCTGTTCGGAGCCATGCTCATATTAGCTGGAGACATGGTATTTGATAAAAAAGACGACAGCGCGGCTAAAGCTCAGACAGTACAGAACAACTCTACCGGCAGTGATTATATTTCACAGCTTGAGCAAAAGACAGAAGACCTTTTGTCCCAGGTTGAAGGCGCTGGAAGTGTTGATGTAATGATTACCCTGAGTTCAGGCGGTGAAGCCGTTTATGCACAGGAAAATAAAAAAAGTACGTCAGAAACAGAGGAAAGCGCATCGCAGGGAGACAGCAGAGGGATTGTTTCTCAAACAGAGGAAAATACCGTCGTTACTGTTAACAATAGCGACGGAAGCACATCTCCTGTTGTAATAAAAGAAATGACTGCGGAAATTTCCGGCATAGTAATTGTTGCGGAGGGTGGTGACAATGTAATAGTCAAAGATTCGCTAATACGTGCGGCGCAGGCGCTTTTCGGTGTTTCGGCAAACAAAGTTGAGGTATTCAAAATGAAATAAAACGGGAGGTTTAAATATGTTTGCAGTTAAAAGAAATCAGGTGGTTGTTACAGCGCTGGCAGTTATGATTGCTGTCGCGGGTTATCTTAATTTTACGGAGAGCAAATCCTCCGGACAAATAGACAGTGTTGATTTAAATGACCCTACAAGCTATGAGGCACTTTTAAACGATGACGGTTCAATTGCAACCATTGCAGACGATACTGATACAGACGGGCTTGAATTTGCACTGGGCGGAGATGGTATTCAGAGTGATGAAAGCCAGCAGGTATATGATGACACTGGGGCAGCTATATATGTAAGCACAACTCCGGATACATATTTTGTTCAGGCAAAACTGGACAGAGAGCAGGCAAGGGCAAGTCAAAAGGATATGCTTACAGAAATGATTAATAATACAAATGTTGATGAGGCAAAGAAACAGGAATGCGCTGATAATCTTCTTGAAATTCAGCAGAGAATTGAAAAGGAAACAGCTGCTGAGGCAATGATAGAGTCAAAGGGCTTCAGCGAGGTATATGTACGTATTGATGACGATACTGTAGATGTTGTGGTAAATAAAAGTGAGCTTTCTGATTCTGAACTTGCGCAGATTATGGACATTGTAACAAGGAAAACAGGAATGAAGGAAAGTCAAGTAAGAATAAGCCCTCTTAAAAGCAGCGGAACAACCAAACAGAACGGATAAAAATAAGCGCCAAATGGCGCTTATTTTTTATCAGTAGCTTTAGAAAATTTACTGCTGAACAATTCAGCGGTTACAGGCTTTCCGAAATAATATCCCTGAATTAAATCCAGGCCGGCCTTTTCAACAATATTATACTCCTCTTTAGTTTCAACACCTTCAAGAACAACAACTTTGCCGACATCATGACAAAGTTCAGTAATTGAACGAATAAAGGTAGAATTGAATATATCTTTTGCAATTCCGTTTACAAAGCCTTTATCTATTTTAACTATATCTGCGGGAGTGTTTTTAAGTGATGCCAGCGAAGAATATCCGACACCAAAGTCATCCATAGCAATTTGTATGCCAAGCCTTTTTAAGCTGTTTAATGTTTCGTCTACAAAGTGTTCTTCAGTTACGAGATAAGTTTCAGTAAGCTCAAGTGTAATGCTGGCAGGAGAAAGCTCAAGATTTTTCAGTGTATTCTCAATAAATAAAACAAGTCCCGTATCAAGTAGCTGCAGGTAGGAGAGGTTTATGCTCATTTTAAAGTCAGGATTATATTCACACCATGCTTTGCATTGGGACGCAGCATTGAAAAAAATCCAGCGACCAAACTGAATTATCAATCCACTTTTCTCCAAAATAGGTATAAATTCTATTGGAGATATATCTCCGTATTTTGAACAACGCCATCTTGCAAGAGCTTCGGCTCCGTATAGTTTTCCGCTTTCAGCTATAACCTGAGGCTGATATTGTATTGAAAAGCCGACAAATCCGCGTTCAATGCTCTCTCTAAGAAGTTCAATAAGCTCAAGATTTCTTTCTTTTTGCGGCATAAGCTGGGGTGAAAATAGAGTAAGCTGATTTTTACCCATATACTTTGAATGCTCAAGAGAGTAGGTAGCAAGCTTCATCAGGTCCAGATAGTTATCAGCGTCATCCGGATAGAATGCACAGCCCGCGGATACAGTTGAGTAATATTTTTTTCCGTCATGTTCCTGCTGATTTTTGAGATCGTGTTGTATTCTGTCAAATATATTTTTACATTCCTGAGTACTGCAGTCAACGGCAACCAAACCAAATTCATCGCCGTCAAGCCTAAATAAATGAGCGTTTGAAGGTAGCAATGAAGAAATTTTCTGGCCTGTTATACGAAGAATTTTGTCTCCAAAGGAACGGTCGTAGAGGTCGTTTATATTCTTGAATGAATCCATATCCAAAACCATCAAAGCTAGTTTTTCTGAAAATTTATTATTGCCAATATATTTTTTTATTGTTTCCTCGAATTCAAAACGGTTATATAAACCAGTCATATGATCAACGTTATTATTTTTTCCAAGATTTGCTATCATACCTGCAAAAAGATTTGGAACACCAAATTCATCACGTATCATTTTTCCTCTGCATCTTAGCCATATCCATTCGCCTCGGACATTTTTAGCCCGATATTCGATGTTGTGATAATCTGTTCGTCCATCAGCTATGCTTTGATTGCTTTCAAGAAAATATTTTGCATCATCAGGATGTACAAGTCTGCTCCAAAAAGCTGCTGCGTTTTCAACTATTTCACCAGGAAGACCAAATTCTGATACCATTTTTGGGGAATATCTGAATACTCCGCTTTTCATATTACCGACGAATATATAATCATCAGTACTAAAGGTAAGTGCCTCATAAAGATTGTCTTTATCATAATCAAAATCAATAGGGAAACAATCGTGATTAGATTGTTTAAGTTTTTTTTGAGCTGCTACAATATGGTAATCCCTTTTTTGAATGTACATCTTTTCATCGGCATGAATTATAATATCAGATACTGTATACTGATCCTGAGGATATATTTCAACTAGGCCGTAACATATAGATGGAGTATATGACATGCTGCAGCGGCTTTTTTCATTTATAAGAGAATTCTGTATATCCTTCATGCGTATATCGGCATGTGTTTTATCTTCGTCATAAAATACTATTACAAATTCATCTCCACTAAGCCGGAAAATAAAATCCCTGGTGCTAAGCTTTCCTTTGGTTACAGATGCAATATATCGTAGAAGGTTGTCACCCTCGTTATGACCATACTGGTCATTTATCTGTTTTAAACCATTTACATCATAAAGTGCAATAGTCAGCATTTTGTTTTCATTCTTTGAATCAGATAATGCCGCAGAGAGTTTTTCTTTACCAGAACGCCTGTTGAGCATTCCCGTAAGCTCGTCTAAGCTTGCACTCTCTGAAAGCTTCATGTATTCTGTAACATCTGTAGAGTCTTGTATATGATATATTTTCCCATTGTATTTAATAATACTGTCATAGTTTTTGTAAATGCATTCAGTTGCAGTATTAATCTCATCCCATATACAGCAGTGATTTTCACCAAGTTCCAACAACTCATCTATTTTGCAGAAGCCGCATCTGCTTTTCATACCACTTTGAAGTACCTGCCAGCATATTTTACCTTCCGGTTCGTTTATATTAAACGTTGTTTTCATTGTTTCATTCATATAAACTATTTTATCCGTCTCTACATCTGTTATATAAATATTAGTATGTAAATGGTCTAAAAATGTCAATATATTTTGTTTGCCTAAAATACTATAAAGATCAGTGGACATACATAACACCTCTTTTCCGATATGGAAGTATTTATCCATTGTAAACCTTAAAAATGGTTTCTACAAGCCATTTAACCGTTTTTGACAGAAAGGATTTTATTTATTTCAAAACTCCATATATCTATTAGCCTATCAATAGAAAATGCAGCATTAGCGGGGCTTGTGGATGGAAGCTTTATTGCTTCGACATGCGTATTGGGATAGCAGTACTTCATATATAATTTATAAGAAGCTGCGCCGTTGCAGAATACTGCTTTAATGTTTGCAGAACGCAGGATAAGGTTTATATCAGTAGGTACCACATTTTTAATACTGCTGTCACTGGAGCCTATTATATCGCAGCTGTGTATAGTATCCCAAAGAGCTATTCGGCTCCCTAAAAGAAATTCAGTTTTTTCTTCTATTGAGATAGGTATAGGACTATTATATACCGCGCTTATAACTTTCCAAAAACGATTTTGAGGGTGTCCGTAGAAAAAATTAGCCTCCCTTGATTTGACGGAAGGGAATGAGCCTAAAATTAGTATTTCTGAGTTCTCATTATATAGCGGCCCAAATGTTCTTGTTAGGTGCTGGTATTCACTTGATTTATTCATTTTAATAACCTGCTTTCTGAATTATACTGTAATCATTATCAGATATAAAATATGTTTAATAAACTTTTTATTTTTATGTCATGTTAATTATACAACATAATATTTTAAAATATCAATCTGGGAATGTGGAGCTATAAATAATCAGGCAAAACTAGTTGAGATAAAGCCGTTTGGCTGTTATAATAGAAAAAGTTATTTTGTTATGAGTTTTCTTTAATTAATTTGAATTCATTATATTTTTTAAAACTAATTGAGAAAAGAGGCAGAAAAGATGAAAAACAGATATCCGGAACCTATTATGAGATTTATACGTCAGGACCTTGGATTAAATGAAACAGACACATCAAGAGATGATTATATTAATGATATGCCTGAGAACATAGCTTTCCGCAAGGTTTGCGAATGGCATGGATTTAAAGATGGAGAAAGTGACAGGATAAGAGGTTGGATCGAATTAATATGGGGTATAGATTTAAGCAGCAGATAATTATTTTATAATCTCCTTAATTAACATGTCAGAAAAATTTGAAAGGTATTTTATATTGTCCGGTGCGTCGAACGGTGTCAAATTTAAATGGTATAAACTGTATTTTATGTTTGACAATTGGAAATTATTTATATATCATTTGAATATAAAGATTTCTATTTTAGGAGGATTAAAGATGGCGAGAGGAAAGGCGAAAACGACTCGGGAAAAACTTAATGCTGCTTTAGAAAAAAAGGAAAAGCTCCAGAATGAATTAGGTGAACTAAAGAAAGAAATATCGAGACTTGAAGAACAGCTTAGGAATGAGCAAATGAGCGATTTAGTTACTCTGGTAGAAACCTCAGGAATGACAATTGAGGATGTAACAAAATTAATAGAAAGTAATAAAATTAATAAGCTTAATAAAGCAATCTAACAAAAACAAAGGTGTATTCTGATTATCCCATAGAGTACACCTTATTTTTTATTTTAAAATTTATCAGGTTATACATAATAAATTTAAATTTGTCTGATATATAAGTTAGAAACCGAGGCCCTTATTAATAAGGATGACTTCAGCAGTTTCTACATTATTCATTTTGCGAAAATGAATTGTCAGCTCATTACATATCCGCTGGGGACTCAAGCAGTCATAACATTTATCGCCTTTCAATGCACACGGGGTCTTAAGCTTTAAGCGTTTGGCATTAAGTGGAGATGCAACATTTCGTACACGCCAGATTGCAGATTCCAAATCTGACTCAATTTTATTTACTCCAGCAATAAAAACAACGGAATTATGTCCGAAAAGAGAACCGGCAACACGGTTTCCAGTACCGTCCATGTTAACTAACTCCCCGTTTTCAGAAATAGCATTAACAGAAGTCATAAAAACTTCTGTGGTCAAACATAGCTTTGCTGTATCTATGAACGTACCATGTGTATTTTGTGATGGGTCAATTACTGTATTTTTTTCGCTCAATGCATCATACAGTTTCATCTGAAGGATTGTCTGCGAATCACCGAAGCCGATAACCTTGTTTTGATATTTTGCACAAAGATAGTCAACGGCTTCACTTTCATGTTCAAAGTAATGAACTGTATAACCATTTTTATTCAATGAATTTATCGTCTTCTGTATATCCATAAAAATTCTCTCCTTACATGACCTACGATGTTCTTATTAGGGCAGATATTAACAGGTTTTTATTGAAACTACTATAAATAATTATATCAGATGACTGCAACTTTGCAATCATGCTTCAAATATATTTCTATATAAACAATGTTGAATTTATTTGGTGCTATATGGATATAAGTCTGCAATAAAAAAGTATATACTGTATGTATGCAGAGTAAATGTCTCCATAAGAATTTCATAAGCTTTTTCTTAACCAAATCTTTACCTTTTAGAAAATATAATAATAACTATATTTGTAACTGAAATACTAGAAAGGAACTAATTTTGATGAAAAAGCTAATGATCACCATTCTGGCTAGCCTTGTAACACTGTCTCTCGTGACATGCACTTCGTCATCTACAGATATTCCTCAAATTGATGAAGAAAAAGAAGCAAAAGATATGACATCACCAGATGATGCCTTAATTTTCGGTAGTGTTACTTCCGTTGATGGAAACAAACTTACACTTAACATCTCAAAGACACCTCAGTATTACCTTGAAGGGGAAAATCCAGACGGAGATGATACAGATCAGTTATCCTCAGGCGAGGCTTATCTCTATAATTCTGAAATAAACGGGTTGGGAAATGGGCAATAACAGTAAAACGGAACTTGATCCTTTAGATGATATAGTATTGCCTGACATTGATTTTGAATATACCGGAGAAAGCAGGACACTTATAATTCCTGAAAATTTAGATATAAGCGATATGCTTGGTAATGATTATCGTTTATGCGATTTGAGGAAAGACGACCGGCTATTAATTTCCCTTGAGTCGGACGGCGAAACCTATTCCTTTATTCTTGTTTTACCAGAAAAATAGCAGTATGCGTATTCGTTTGGGTTGCACTTAGTTTGAACCTTTGAAAGATTGCTATAATATTTTTAAAAAGGCCGCGGTTTTATTAAATGCGGAGAAAGGATATTTTATGAAGCTATTGATTGTTGAAGATGAGAGTGATCTACGCGATGCACTTTGCGCAGGACTTGCTAAAAAAGGTTTTTTGACAGACGAGGCATCTGACGGTAACGAGGCCTGTGAGCTTGCATTTGTCAACAAATACGACCTCATTCTTTTGGATTTAAACCTTCCTGGAATGGATGGACTTGACTTGCTGAAAAAAATACGAGAGAATGACCTTCAGCAAAAGGTTCTGATTCTGTCTGCCCGTAGCAACTATGAACAGCGTATAGCGGGGTTGGATATGGGAGCCAACGATTACCTTGTGAAACCCTTTGATTTCGGTGAACTAGAGGCTCGGATACGGTCGCTGCTGCGTCGGGAGTTTACTCAGAATAATACTATTTTATGCTTTGACTGCTTCCACCTCGATACACAGAAACATATCGTTTACGCTAAACAGGATGAACTCCTTTCTCTAACGCCAAAGGAATTTTCGATACTTGAATACCTGTTGCTGAACCGCGGAAGGGTAATTAGTTCCGAGGAGCTGATTGAGCATGTATGGGGTGGCGAAGATAGTTTCTTTTCAAACGCTGTAAAAGTGCATGTAAGTGGGCTGAGAAAAAAACTTGGAGTATTTAGTGACAAGGAAGTTATTATGAATGTCAGAGGAGCTGGATACTGCATACAGACACAGGAGCAGTATTCAGCCAGCCAGAGAGGAGAATGACCTTGAACCGGCTTCCAATTCGTGTTCGTCTAACGCTTTATGTTGTCATGCTACTTAGTTGTGTCTGTACGTTGCTGACTGCATTAGCAATCTATAATGCCAATCAGACGTTTGTTATCCCCCTCTCAAGTGATCTGTCGGACAGAGAAGAAAATATGCCTCGCTCCTCCAGCGGAACTCCGGAGCTTTATATGGTACCGGATACGGCTTCAGATGGAAATGAAAGTTCAATTTTAATTATGAAGGCTGGCAATGACTTCAATTCTTTTAGTCTTTGGGTTATGGCTGCCGTTATTTGCATTGGTGGATTTTCAACCTATTTTTTGCTTGGCCGAGCGCTTAAGCCGCTTCGCAGTTTAAGTGATGAGATTGGGGAAATAACAGAGAACGAACTCTCCCAACGGATCGAGGGGTTCATCTCTAATGATGAAATCGGAAGCCTTGCGGATTCTTTCAATCAGATGTTAGTGCGTCTTGATAAGGCTTTTTCCGACCAGAAAAGATTTTCTTCCGATGCGGCCCATGAACTCAAAACACCGATTGCCGTCATGAAAACAAACCTCGATGTACTTCGCCTTGATGATCGTCCAACTCTGGAAGCCTATGATAAAACGATTTGCGTTATGGAACGGCAGACTAAACGTATGGCCGCATTGGTTGATAACCTATTTGCAATGACGACACAGGGTGGATATGAGTTTAATGATGAGTTGGATTTTGATGAAATGTTTGCCGGGATTGTATCGGAACTAGAATCACGCATTAATGAAAAAAAACTGACGGTAGTTCTTCATCCATGCGGGTATCGAATCATCGCAAATAGCGTGATGCTGACTCGCGCGTTTTCAAATCTGGTTGAAAACGCTGTTAAATATAATGTTGTTGGCGGAAGCATCGACATTTACGTACAATCTAATGGAAAATGGTACACCGCAACCGTCTCAGATAACGGTATTGGTATACCCCCTGAAAAGATTGAACAAATTTTTAAGCCGTTTTACCGTGCGGATAAATCCCGCTCGACGGAAGGGGCGGGACTCGGCCTAGCCATCGTTTCAGAAATTGTTCACAGACATGGAGGTAGTGTCTCTGCCAGAAGCAGTGACGGGGAAACCGTTTTCATTGTCACTTTGCCAGTGGTTACTAGGTAGACAAAGCTGTTTTAATTCACAGAAACCATGCGGTTCTGACCGCGTGGTTTTTTCGTTAAAAATAAAATTAAAAGAATTTAAAATTTAGTCGTTTTCTTAACCAAGCCTTTATTCTTACAATGCTATACTGTGAACAGAAACAAAGAAAGAAGGTGAAATTTTAAAACCGCATAACGGATGCAAAGGAGTTATTTTTACACCAACAGCCTCTATGCATTTACACTAAACACCGAGGTGAAAACCGTTCGGTACCACACAATAGACAATAAACTTTAAGTAAAGAGAGGAAAAAAACTATGAAAAAAATTATTACAACTACACTTGTTTCACTGACGATCGCTGCAGCAGCAGCCATTCCTGCTTTTGCCGTTGAGAAATTTTTTGCTGATGATACTATCGTAATTTCCGGTGAAATTACAAATGGTGATGAGGGCAGTATTATGATGGTAGACGGCAATACCGGCTGTGTTACGAAACTTGCTGATGATGATGATTCTACAAACGACAATATTATTATTTCTGCCGATAGTAATGTCCCCGAAGGCCAAGCCCTTATTGTGGACAGTGCTAACGGAAGTATCAGCCAGTGTATAGAGGATTAAAATCTAAAAAGAAAATAAATAGATAAATATAAAAGGACAGTATTAATACTGTCCTTTTTATCATTAAACGAAGCAAATAAGTCGTTCATCATCTCAATAAGTTATTTTGACTTAACTGATATGTAATTTACGTAGTTTTGTGATTTTTTTCTGTTTATTTCTTTAATTGTGGCAAATAAATCCTAAATTTGTTGTTATTTGTCGAATTTGGAGTTATAGTTAAATTAAAGTTATTTATTTCAATAAAAGGGGGAATTGTTATGAATCTAAATGTATGCCCTAAATGCGGAAAAGAGATTACAGAGGGTACGGAATATTGCCTTGCATGTGGGTTTCTTCTTGATGGGGTGAAGAATGAAAACGCAGATGATAATAACGATGAATTGTTAAAAAAAGAAGAGTTGTCTAAAGAAATTATAGAAAAGAGTGCAGTCACTAAGGGAAAAAATTATAAACTTGCTAATTTAAAATTATTAAAAATTCTATTTATTATTTTAAGCATAGCTTCTTTTGCAAGAGGAATTTATATAAAAAATGTTTATAAAAATTACGACAGTGCATACTCATCTTCTATGAACAAAAATGCATACGTAGGTGGAGATGCGTACAACTATATAATAAATGGAACATATTTTACAGGTTATATGGTTCTTTCTGCTGGTTTTTTAATATGTGGAACGATTATTCATGGTACTTCACTTATTCTGACAAATAAAGAATTGGAGGAGAATTAAATGAAAAAATTTTTAATAAAACTTTTAATACTTATTATAGTAGCTTCTAATCTGTATTGCGTACCAATTTATGCTTCAGTTTTCGCAGATATAAATAACGTGCCTTGGAGCGGTTCAGAGAAGTATATTGAAGAAGCGTATAACCTTGGACTTATGGTGGGGTATGTTGAAAACGGACAGCGTTATTGTAAGGCAAATAATAATGTTACATACTGTGAAGCAGTACAGCTTATGTACACTATTATGAGCAAGTGCTCAAATACAACTGTAAGTTCTTCAGTGGTAAATAAATGGACAAATATAATGACCGCTAAAAATATACCTTCATGGGCATATAATGCGGTTGCTTATGGACTTGAAAACGAAATACTTTCACAGAACGATATTTCTATTTTTATGACATCAAGTTCTTCACAGAACAATGCAAAACGTGAAGATATCGCTGTTATTTTTGGAAAGGCATTAGGGAAAGTATATAATACTTCTTTAAATCCAACGCTTAATTATTTGGATGCAAATGAAATCTCAAAAACATCCGTTCCTTATGTACACTTGCTTAACAGTCTTAATATAATGGTTGGAGATGCAAAAAATTATTTCAAACCAAAATCAAATATTAACAAGGCTGAAATGGCTGTTATAGTTAGTAATACATATAGTAAATTATGCAATGTAAACTTTGACAAAGAAAAAGATACAACAAAGAATAATAGCAATATTGTATATTACAATAAATATAAAACTATTCCAGACTTCGGTTATATAACTAATGCTACATTGGTAAATGAAAGCCAAACTAATAAAGATAATTATATATATTCGTATCAATATGACACTATAAAAGATGGTACAGTTGGAACATACACTTCTATGTTAAAAGATTTGGGATTTAACTATGATTCTAGTATTTTAGACGGGAATAGCACTAATGGAGTAATTCGTCCATATGTAGGAAAAAATTATACTGTAACTACAGTCTATTATCCAAATACAAATCTTTTTCATATAATGATTACCGATATGCATAATAATAGTGATTCTAATACAAACACCTATAGTAACAACACATCTAATAATAACATATACTATCCAGAGTTAGATGGTGATGTACCTGATTTTGGGAAAATAACTGGTGCAAAATTAGAATTTAAAAAAAGATCAGATTACGATGACTCGTATGGCTATTCATATGTAATTGGTAGTTTTACAGAAAATGATTTAAACAAATATTTAGAAGCTTTAGATGAAGAGGGATTTGGTTTTGATAGTAAGTTAAATAAACCAAGCACGGGAGATAGTGCAACTATAACTGTAACAAATCATGAATATGTTGTAACTATATCTGTTAATTCAAGATCAAAATCATTCTTTGTTTTGGTAATCAATTATGATGAATTAATGGATGAAATAGAATCTCCTAAATATAGTGATGAAGATGACGAGGATGATTATGAAGAAAAATATAATCAACCTGAAAATGATACAAATAATATAGGCAAAACTGTTAGAGTTCATGTTTACCGTAAGGGACAAGGTTGGGTTTACGAAGAAGTACCAGCAGATGAATACTACCAATCTCAAAAAGAACAGAAAAAGAAAGTAAAGGTATATAAAAAAGGCGAAGGTTGGGTATATGTTGATGCTGATGAGGCATAAATAAAAAAATATGATACATCAAGAGTTTGTATTTCTACGTTCTACGGCAGAGGAGGTTATAATAATAACAGGAGCAAAATTAGTTTATCAGGAGTTATTAAATGACGATAATTTATAAGGTTTTTATATGTATGATATAATGTCAGGTCAGTCTGGAGATATTGAAAAATATATAGGAAGTCTTAAAGATACTGGATTTTATTATGATGTTAACGCCAACCAGTTTTTTAAAGATCATTTTGATGGAATTGTGTATGTTAAAAATGATTACTGGGTAGGAATGAGTATTGAGGATAACTACCTTGTAGTAATGATTTTGTATATACTGGAGTTTAATTAATTTAGCCAGCGTTATTTAAAAAAAGTAAAAAATAGGGTATACATCATTACGATGTATACCCTAAAATTATTGATTTATTCTACTTTGACTAACCTTATTAATTATCATTTGAATTAAACATAATATATAAGCAGCACAAGTGACCAAAATAGTAAATATAAAAACAACCGCAATTAGCCCAAAACGTAGAATTATAGGATTGAATAATAGCAAAAGTAAAAACAAAAATTTATTCAAATAACTATTTCTTTATGTACCATCATCAAAAGTTAAGGTCATTACAAGGTCTCCATTGACTTCTTCATGGCCTATTGTATAGCCATTAATCATTCCTTTTAGCTCCATGACTAAATCATATAAATCAGCAGCTTTTGACAGGCCTATTTTATAATCTTCTTCTGTTCCTCTATATCCGCCTTCGCAAGCGTAGTCATAGGCTGATTTACCTCTTGCTCCTTTTCCCAATGGTATATTACCTAGATACATTGCCATTTTATCACCACCTAATCACAATTCGATTGCTTTTTTCCACACCGCATAAGGCGTATCTTCTAATATATTGTATGGGGCTGTAGGTGGGGCAAAGTCCTCTGTCCATCGAGCTATGCTTGATATACGAAATTCATCAATATATCCAACAAAATAATGGTTAGAATCATATAAAAATGAACCAATAACTAACCCATTCTTATTAGTAAATACAGTTTCATTTCCGGTTATTTGTGCAAATTGCGCTCCATTTCTGTAGGTAGTCCATGTACTTTCATTTCTTATCAAAGCCCAATGAACCCAACTATTAAGTGTTGTACTAAACATGACTGTGCCAGAAGATATGTTCCAACTGGAACCTGTAGAACTAATATATAAGGAATTTATATTTGCCGACCCGCCAGCACAGATACCTCCGCAGCCACCGTTAATAGATTGTGCAAACCTAGTCGCTGAATTTCCAGTACAATATTCCCACCAATCAACAGTGAAATCTCCATTAACGGGGATTAACTCATCTAATTTTAAATAAGCTTGACCATTAAAATACATTGACTTACTACCAAATTTACTCTGTTCTTCTGATATAATTACTCCTGAATTTGTTATTGGTATGGAGTAATTGCTATTGTCTAAAAGTTCTTCACCATGTAGAAGTAACTTGGTTGGATGAACAGGTACTTTAATATATGCTTCAACGGCCTTTTTCCACGTACCACTGTTTTGCTTAATGAATGCTGTATTTGATTTGATGAATTTAGTGTTCTTTTTAATTCGAAAAGCAATGGTATCAATATTTAATACAGTTATTCTAATATATCCATTTCCAGAGTGTCCTGTTTCAGATGTGCCATCAGGGGATATAAAAGTACTATTTCCTGCAATTGTAGAAGCATCAGTAAGGTAATAAGCCGAATTTAATAAACAGCCAGAGGGATAATTAGATGCTGTTGAAGAGGTATAAACACATCCTGAACCTCCACCATTATAGTTTCTATAACCAGATGAAGAGTCGCTATATTCACTATTAGCACCTCCGCCATACCAACCGCCGCCACCGCCTCCAGAACTATATTTATAGTTACTTCCAGAGGTAGTGACAGACGCACCATTTCCAAAGCTGCCATTTGTTCCCGGAGAAGTTTGTGTAGCTCCATAACCGGACTGAGGAGAGCCGCCAGATACTCCGCCACCATATTTAGTATTTGCTGCATCTACTGATGCCGAACCACCACCACCTCCAGCAACTATAAGTCTGGCATATAAGGAGTCTTGTCCTAATCTTATATCAGATGCGCCGCCTCCGCCTTGACCGTAAGTATACGTACTGGAATAATAGCGATTGTATCCATTTCCGCCGCCATTAAATCCACCCGGAACAACGACTCTGCTTGTACTTACTGTTGCTGGTTGCCCTCCGGTGTAAAGATATACAGTAGTATCCGTGTCCAGTGTCAATACACCTGTAGAGTAACCACCATTTCCACCATAGTATGTATTATATGAACCACCTTGAGAACCCCAGCATTCAAGTTTATAAATTCCTTTTGGTAATTCTAATGATTTCATAGACCCAGAGAATGGACAGTTTATTATATCTCCAGTTTTTAACTTGGAAATAGTTCCGATGGTTAAATCATAGGTTGCCATTCAATCACCGCCTTATTCTTCATATACAATCCATAAGTCGCCTGCCTTGCCGTCTGAGTCCGATGGTGCAACTGTAGAGGCATGGATTTCAGGAATTGTTAAACTGGCTGTTTTATTGGAGATTTCAACAGATGTACCATTCAATGAGATATTTTCAATAAGTACAGTATTCGCTATTTCCTGAGCTTTCGTGTTAACGTTTCGATATATTCCGTCACACTCAGTTTTTACCGCATCACAGCTTGTTTTTACAGTTTCACACTGAGTTTTAATATCAGTCACTTCTTGTTTGGTCGTATTTGCAAAAGGAATAAGCTCATTAGTCTTATAGTTATCCAGTGTAGTAGAAACTGTGTTATTTACTTTAGACGTTAATTCGTCAGATTTAGATGCAAATAACCGAGTAAATTCATCTATTGTAGCATAACCTGTATCATTATTATCGTCCGTGAGTATATATAACGTGTTAGGGTCTGGTGATGTGATCGTATTATATTTCTCTTTTGTACCAACCCAAAAATATTGAGAGTTATTGTTGTTAGTTTCAATTATTGCTCCGCTTTCATTTAGACAAACCCATTCACCAGATATGTATCTCCAGATTTTATGTGTCTCTGTCACAAAATAATATTTAGAACTATTAGGAGCCAATATTACCAATCTATCAGCTTCTGTTGGGATATCTAATAAGTCTGTTATTTTTATTCGTATTGTTTCACTCGAATTAGGCATGTCAAAATAAAGCGAGGCATCATCTTGGGCAACAATAAGCTGTCCTGCTGATTTAACAAGAGAAGACAATTTCGATTTTATTGTATAAAGGAGCTTTATCTTCATTTAAAATACCGCCTCCAATTAAGTTACCAGTTTGTCCATTTGACTATCTCATCTGCATAGGTTTTAGCATTTTGTTCAGCTATATTAGATTTAGCGGTAGCATCTGAGGCTGCTGTTGAAATTGCATTGGCTCCAACTGCATCGGCATAAGCCTTAACTGCTATTTCTGTTGCAGCCGTATTAACACTAGGTGTAGCATTTATTGTAGCTCCACCAATAGTCTTACCGCTTAATACAGCACCACCGTCAGCATTAGCAAGAAGTATTTCATTAGCATGACCTGTAGTAACTTTATCTATTTTTGTTGTATCATCGGGAACACTAACATAAAGTCCACCATTTACAGAATCAATAGAAAGAGCGTTTCCTTCTTTAGTGGATAATTTTACATCTACAGAAATTTCATTTGTAGCTGAAACTGTAGTAGTAGCAGTTGATGTGTTTTTGCCTGTGTAAATATCTATGAGCGAGGATACAGGAATTTTTATGACTTCTTCTGTATTTGTATAGCTTCCATCAACTGCTATAGATAACCATATTTCTTTTGTATCTGAGTTATATTTACCTGCTTTAACAACTAAATCTCTTCCAAGCGCAACTGACAAAGATGTTCCGCCAGCAATAGGAAGGGTAAGTGTTCTGGTACTATTATCCCATGTTGGACTGTATACCATATTAGTAAGGGTAACGGTATTTAAGTTTTCGCCCTTGTTTACTGTGATTGTACCATTTCCACTCGCAGAAATATCAGTTACAAATACTCCTGAGCCTCCTGTAACATCGGCAATCTTATTTGAAACATATGTTGCTACAGCCTTTGCAGTAGGTAATAAAGAATCGTCAGAACTGTCAGACATAGCGACCGTAAACCCTTTTGCAACAACATCCCAACTTGTACCATTCCATATCTTTGCTTCTGTGCTTGTTTTATTTATGTAAAGAACTCCGGTTTCCGGGTCGGCCGGATACGCAGTTACTAAATCAAATCTTCCGCCATATAATTTTCCGCGAACATAAATGCAATTTTTATCAGATATAAAATATAAAGTTTTTGGGTCATACTCGGATAAAGCGGCATATGCTTCACTGTTTAGACTATATAAATTTATATAATTTGTAGCCATTTTCGATCTCCTTTCTGTTAATCACTCCAACCTGACCAAGCCACTTCATTAGGTAAATTTATTACAGAAATAATATCGCTGCCGGAAATAAGGGATAAAGTATTATGCTCACTGTCAACGATAATATTATCTGCTTTTGTTTCTTTTAAATCTTTTACAGCTATTTCAAGTTCAGATATTTTTGTAGCTACATCAGTAAAATCACCGTCTCCACCAGAGCCATTAAAACCTTCATGCTCAAGAACATCAACATATAAATAATCCGTTTTAAGTATTTCATCAGATGTTTTACCAAAGAAAGTCAACCAAAGTTTTAATTTGCCTGCAAAGTGTGTTAAAGCACTAGGTATTAATACTGAAAAAGTATACCTGTTTTTATATAGCTCAGGTTCATACTCACATGATTTTACTTTACCAGTGCTGTCGGGTAGCACTACTTGAAGAACAGGTGACATATTAGAAAAATAAGTCGGTATAATAAATTTGAATGAATCTTTATTTTGTTCATTTTGAAAAATAGGAACATATTTTGTTGTAATTAAAGATTTATCATTTTCACTAAGAAGTATAGTATAATCCATAACACCACTCCTTAAATAGTACCGTTTCTGTCAAGCATAACAAATACCCTGAGCATATCTTCTGAAAGGTTCATGTTATTTTTGTCGGCGATTAATTTCTTATCAATCAGTTTTTGAGCAGTATCTTTGCCCCAAGAGGGAACTTCAGAAATCTTATTGTACCTTGTCATATTGTTTTCCTCCTCATTCAAAATTGTTTTTACTTTATTTTTAAAATTAGACCAGTTCTTTAACGCTGCTTCATTAACACAAAACGGGTTAGGACAAATTTTTCCTGTAACTCCTGAATGCATTATTACGTGGTCAATATCAATATTGTGTTCCTGCATTAATTCAGCTACCAATTGAACTGCGAGACTCATAACCTTGTCTGTAAAATACCAGTCTGTATCAGTAGCAAGCAAAGAATTTCTATTAATCTTACGAGAACACATTTCTATTGAAATACTATTTGCGTTTGTACATTTACCATAGTATTTAGCTGTCTCACTGCATGATTTACTTGGATATTTGTTGCCTCCAACAGACCAAGTATATTGATTTTTTATATCTTTGTTACATAAGTAAATGTTTTCATCATCAACCACATAATCGGCTGAGGCTTCTCTTCCATTATTAGCAAATCCATTTGCCACAGCTTTAGCTTTACCAGAGTCACTTAACGTTCCAGCAGTATAATGAATAGTAATCCATTCAATTTTACGGTTATATTTTTTTGTTACTTTATTTGTATATAAGGTGTTGATTTTTAATTTCATTTCTTTTCACCACCAAAATGAAAGGGCGATTTTACTCGCCCTTATTTTATTTATTAACAGCAACTTTATTTTGTTTAATTATACTTTCAATGAGTGTATGAAGATAGATACCGACATCCCCTACAATACTGTTAAGCATTTCTTTTGTTTCATCAGTTAAAAGAGTAAGTACGGCAGTAGTTGTTTTAGTAAGGGCTTCTTTTTGAGCTTCAGCATCAAATTTTCCTTGTTCCCTTAAGGCATCAGCGTAAGTCTGGTTGGTACATTCAATACAGTCTACAACTAAGTCATAAAATTTGCTTAATACATTTTTTTCAAGCTCGCTCTTATTTGAATTTTCAGTTGCTGCTTTCTTTGTCTTGATATAAGATACAAGATATTTAGCAACATAAGCCAGAATAGGGATAATGACTATCTCAATAATTGTTTTTATGTTATCTGGAGTAAAAATTTCATTCATAGTAAAACCCATCCTCTCATATTTTGTTTTCTATGTCTTCATAAATTGACTCATGAAGAGAGTTATCTATTTTATCCGTAACGGTTCTTTCTATAACATCTAATTCTAAATCAAGGCAGTTTATTTGTTCTGGAGTTAAAAAATCAGATAGACTAATTTTAAATCTTGCAAAAGAAATCTTAATTTTTAGAAGATTTTCTGATTTTGACTTATTATAATAAAATGCGCATCCTACGCCTAAAAGAGCAATGCTTGAAGCAATAGAATAGGAAAAAAATGCTACATCTATCTTTAAAAATGATAGAGTGATACCGGCTATAATCTGCAACCAGACGATTATAAAAATTCTGTCTATTATTTTCTTTGAATACTCTTTATTGGGTTTGTTGATAACATCACCTTATTTCTGAAGGGTGGCAATCCAATAAATTAAACCACTGCTAATAAGAATAGGCACTGCTTTTGTCTTTATGAAGCTCCAAATGTCAAACTTTCCTTTATCTGATATGTCTTCAACTTTTTCATTAGTTGCCTTCATGTCCTTACGCATTTCGTCCTGGCCATCGCTTAACTCCTGAACCTTCTGATTTGTTGCATCAATACTGACGCTCATTTTAGATAGGGTGTTAGTTATATCGCTTAATGTTTCAGTTGTCCTTTCGCTGGTTTTGCGTGTTTCCTCAAGAATATATGTAAGCTTATCTATAGTATTAGTATCTTCTTGCAGCTTTTCTAATTTATCTTCATGGCGATCCAATATCTCATGAATACTTCTTATCTCTTGTGAATTTTTACTGATTTTTTCGATCATCAGGCTTTCATCCATGATTATCACCTAAACTATAAAAGAGGGCGGTAATCGAACCGCCCAGAATAACAAGTTACTTATCAAGCTTTAGCGAGTTCCATATAGAATTCGTTCGCGATTCTATATGCTTTATTCTCTGCGTTAGTAAGTTCTTTGTGACTAACCGATACACTTCCTCCGGCAGGAATCTTGTAAGAATCCTCAGCGGTGAGATATCTTATATCATTATCCCTTGCATATTTACTGAGATATACATATCCATCACCAGCACCGAATACATCAACTTTTATGTCATTAAAAACAGGTCTGCCGCCTGACGCTCCACACTCATCAGTTATCATGATTTTACCAACCGCATAGGTATGAGCATTGTCTTTATTTACTGTAGCATGAAATTCACCATACTTATCATTGTAAAGAGCCACTTCGTTGTTGTTAAGGTTTTCAATAAGGTCTACGATTTTTCTCATAATTTTTCCTCCTTAAAATAAAAAAGACTCGTAATAAACGAGTCAGAATAGGGTAATTAGTTTATATATAAAATCTGTCTAGTAGACAGATTTTTATTAATTCATTAATGAAATAAGTTCATTATACTGTGCTTCTGTAATTCTATCTGCCATTAAAAAGACATCAAGTTTTAATTTTATGTCTTTCTTATCATAATTTCCTTTTTCAATTAAAGTCTTTAATCTAAGATATGTCATGAAAATTTTAACCTCCGTTTTATATTCCCAAATCTGCAAGACAAACAAGATAATCAGTATTAATAGCTGTATCTAATATAGCTTGTTCTTGTTCTGATAACAGTTCAGGTTCTGGTTCGGGCTGTGGAACCTCTTCCCAAACACCAATATCATGAATATATTTTTTTCCTATAATTTCATAGTCGTTCGAGGGGATTTTTATATAGTTATCCTCTTTTATATCCAAATCTGACATTGTTCGTGCTGTAATGTCATAGCAAATATTAGCACCATTTAACATTGCATAGTAATACATAAGATACCCCTTTCAATTAAAATATCAAAGCTGCTATGTTCATTTGTATTTTACAACTAGAGCTTCCACTTGTGGAGTATTGAACACTAACCTTTTCATTATCAACAGTTATTTGATATATCGCATCATTTTCTCTATATGAGCTGCCAGCATATATTGGCATCACAACCCCACTAAGAGTCGAATTAACAGGTGTAATATATCTAGCGTTAACAGTACGTCCAGTCGTCTTGGCACTGCTGCCGCCGTAATCTGAAATTGTTATAACATTTTCCAGTATTACTATGGAATTGTCTGGTAATGGCTCGGTAAAATAAATTGATCTTACAGACTGATAATTTCCTTCAAATGTATTATTTGAACCTGTACCTATAATTTTTTTAAATGTACCAGTTGGTAATCCAGCTACACAATGCAAGGTTTCATTTAACTTAGCCATAACGGTTCCGTCACTTTCAGAGCCACCAGTATCAGTTTTCTCACCAACAGCTATTTGTAATTTATCAAGAATTTTAGAAATTCCAGACGCATACTCAGTATTCGATTTTCCGTCTGTTGTAGAAGTATTTCCAATAAGATTATCTGTGTCTATTATTGTGTAAGCCAATTCCTCTACAGGTCGTATCCCCATATATGTAGTGTCTAAATATTTATAAGTTTCATCTCCACTTTCAAGAAGACCAAAATAATCAATTACCGTTACAGCAGTGTCGGAATTAAAGGTATAATCTGTTCCAGAAACATTGGTTACTTGAGATGAAGAATTACTATCATATTTATTGTGAATAAAATAAGCCATATTTGTACCTCCTTTCTTACTCTGCTATGATATGTATTTTAATTTCTCCAGCTTGTGAAATGAAGGTGCCGCCGCCTCCTGCTTTACCTCCAGTTGCATATCCGTAAGAGCGTCCTCCATCACCGTCACTGTCACTTGCGCTAGCGTTTGCTCCAACAGCATTACTGACACATATTAACGATTTGCCGCCTGTTAATAAGCGACCGTTATTAACAATGTTTTTTGTAATAACTGTAATGCATCCACCGCCTGTAGGAGCTTGTGAACCGTCAGTGCCTTGCCCACATGAAAGGTCTGTATCAACTAAAATTGCCCCCGTGTTTGTATCAGCAAATTTTGTAATAACACCATCTGTCGCCTCATTAATGCAAGCTACACCGTCTGTTCCTTCACAATTGATAACACCATTTAAAATTATCGCAGGGGCTATTACTATAACCGCACCTCCTGATGGTCTGTAAGTTGAAACTCTGCCATTAGTTCCGTTAGGAGGGGAACTTTTATATTCAGTACTTGTACCGTCTGCATTGGCTACATACCATTCACCAGTATTATATCTCCATATTCTACGTCCTTCGTTAGCGGCAATTCCTGCAAAACCATAATTATTTGAGCCACCGCCATTTATATTTCCGGCTGTTGGATTTCCAGCAATTCCACCTACTGCATAGGTATAAGATTCACTACGACTTGAACGATTAAAGTTTCCTGAATATCCGCCATCTCCGCCTTTAACGGTATGACCTCCAACCGCAAGCGGATACTGTACTTCTCCAACTTTAATAAAGTTGGATATGCCATTATCACTGTCAAGGGTAAGACGTTTTCCTCTCATATCTATTGTTCCATTGATAGTACACGTGCCCTGACAATAAATATATAATCCATTACAATTTTCAGGAGGAGTCATAATTATTCCTTCTGGCAGAGTGAAGTTTTTGCAAAGCAATATATATCTTCCATAATAATCTTTAGAAGGATAGATAAACTCCTCCGAATATACAACATCTCCTAATACTCCAGTTCCAAATGCGGAAGCCTCTCCTGTTAATGAACCCGTTATATTAGTTTCTACTCCTTTTATATCTTGTCTTACTG
>ERZ791886.473-NODE-473-length-24740-cov-2.255175_pt1 | contig 24740 bp, 26 predicted proteins | sample MGYA00510158_ERZ791886 | MGnify/ENA primary metagenome ERZ791886 (study PRJEB30046, sample SAMN00792063) | human gut metagenome | study: EMG produced TPA metagenomics assembly of the A metagenome-wide association study of gut microbiota in type 2... | reverse complement strand
AGACTGCCGGGGCCGCCTGTGCATTGCTGGCGGCGCTGCCACTGCTGCGAGCCGTTCTGTCGCTGCTGTTGGAGTTCATCGAATGAAAAGACTCATTTTGTTAGTGGGACTGCTGATGCTTTTGACCTTGGATGTATATGCAACTGAGCTGCCGGATGATTTGAAGGATGCACTGCCGGAGAGTGCAGAAGAACTGATGAAGGATGAGAAAAATTTGGATTTTTCCGATGCGGATGGATTCACAGAGGGCATTGCCCTGATTCTGAAGCATCTCCAGAATCAATTTGGAGATATTCTGCGCCAGCGACTTCAGGGTGCAGTGTCAGTCTTGCTGGTGGTGGTACTCTGTGCCGCGCTGGAGAACACTGGCGGAAAACAACCGTTATTTTTGTCCATGGCAGGTGCACTGTCGATCACGGTACTGACAGCGGGAAGCCTGGATATGTTGATTGGTCTGGGTGCGGAGACGATCCAAGAGCTGAACCTGTTTTCCAAAGCATTGCTTCCCACCCTGGCGGCAGCCACGGCGGCTTCTGGGGCTATCACGACAGCCACCTTCCAGCAGGTGAGTACAGTGTTTTTCGCAGACCTGCTGATGAACCTGATCAACGGTCTTTTAATGCCGATGGTCTATCTTTACATCGGAGCGATGACAGCAGGCGCATGTATGTCGGAAAGCCGTCTGTGGACCATCGCGGAGGGGTTGAAAAAAGCGATTACATGGATTTTGACCAGCTCTCTGTTACTTTTTACAGTGTATCTCTCTGTGGTACGGGTCATTTCCGGCGCTGTGGACGGAACGACCGTGAAGGTAGCAAAAACGGCTATTTCAGGCGTGGTGCCTGTGGTGGGCGGTATTATCGCTGAGGCATCGGAAACAGTGCTCTTGGGTGCCGGCATGCTGCGAAATACCATCGGTATTTTTGGGATGTTAGCCATCCTAGCGGCCTGCGCCTATCCCTTTTTGCAGCTTGGCATTCAATACCTGTTGTACAAGCTGACAGCATTTCTGGCAGGTACCCTGGGTACCCCAGGGCTTTGCAAGCTGGTGGATGGACTGGGAGGCGCCTTTGGTCTGGTGCTGGGAATGACCGGTGGCTGCGCGTTGCTTTTGCTGATCTCGGTCTATTCCTCTGTAGCGGCGGTGATGCCATGATGCACGCGATTCAGGAGTGGCTTGCCGCGGTTGTGGTAGTCGCCATGCTGCTCTCCGTGGTCCAGGTGCTCATTCCAGAGGGGCCCATCCGGAAAATCGCCTCTTTCACCGGAGGGTTGATTCTGATGGTAACTCTGCTGCGCCCAGTACTGGGCATGGATTTGAGCCGTTTGGAGCTGCGGCTGCATACCTATGAAGCGGCTATCCAGGACCGGCAGCAAGAACTAGAGGAAAACGGAAAAACAGAGTTGGCAAAACTCATAGAGGAGCGGACAGCCGCATATATATCGGACAAAGCGAACACGCTGGGGCTTGTTGTGACGGCGAAGGTGCGTGCTGAGTCCGGAGATGGCGGCGTGCCGGTGCCTTGGTCGGCGGAACTTGTCGGACCAAGGAGCGAGGCTCTGGCCGTGTACATAGAGGATGAGCTGGGAATTCCGCGGGGGAGGCAGACTTGGAATGAAGTGGAAAACTGAAGGAGTGCAAAAGCTATGGGACAGGTACAAATACGCGGTTTTCGTAGTGCTGATCGGCGCAGGGCTGCTGCTATGGCCGAGTGGGAAGACGCAGACCCTCGAGCCCGAAAGGACGGAGGAGACTCGGGATATTCAAACGGAGATGGAGAGTATTCTCGGCGCCATCAGTGGCGTCGGTCAGGTGCGGGTGATGCTGACGCTGGACACCGATGGAGAGCGTCAACTGGCTCAGGACACCGAGTTGACGTACAGCGGAGATACACTGGCCCCCTCGGACTATTCCAGGCAATCCGAGACGGTTTTGGTGGACGCCGGGTCCAGAGACGAAGTGGTTGTGACCCAGCTCCTCTATCCAACATATCGCGGGGCATTGGTGGTGTGCCAGGGAGGGGACCAGGCACAGGTAAAGCTGGCGGTGACGGAGGCAGTATCGGCGCTGACCGGACTTTCCGCAGACCGCATCACAGTGGCAAAATGGCAGTAATTATCTGGAGGAGGAAGAGACCCATGAGCACAAGATGGAAGCGAAACACGGTGGTGGCTACAATGGCGGTTTTGGTGTGTGCAGCGGTGGCGTTAAACTGGCGATATTCTGGAGAAACAGCCGTACAGGGCGGCCAGGACTCTGACACAAAAATTTTGGGAGAGGCAACCCTGGTCTCCGGACAGGACGGCGAACAGGAAGGCAGCGAGGAAAACAGCAGTCTGCCGGATGAAACAGGGGTCTACACCGGATCAGATTACTTTGCCTCCGCACGGCTGACCCGGCAGCAGGCGAGGGACAATGCCATCTCTCTTCTTCAGGAGGCCGCAGCCCAGGAGGGCGCGGATACGGCTACGGCCAATGAGGCCAGCGAGGGCATCCAGGTACTGGCTTCTTATACCCTGAAAGAGGCACAGATTGAGAATCTAGTCACCGCCAAGGGATATACAGACTGTGTGGCCTTTATGGGAGACGAGAGCATCAGTGTGGTGGTAGCCACGCAGACAGGGGAATTGACAGCGGAGGATGTGGCGAAAATCACGGATATCGCCATGGCGGAAACTGGGCTTGCTGCCAGCGGGATCAAGATCATGGCAGCAAATTAGCTGTTGTATTTTCCTGGATGACATGGTATAATAACACTCTAAAAACCTGGACGTTTACTAAGGATGAACAAATTAAGGAGAATCAAGATCATGGCCGAAAGCAAGGAATATATGACTCAGCCAGAGGAAAACGGAAGCATCAACATCTCAGAGGAAGTTATTGCCGCCATCGCTGTGGGAGCTGTCCGCGAGGTGGAGGGCGTGTCCGGCATGATGACCAATTTGGGTGGCAGCGTCACAGACCTGATGAGCAATAAAAAAAATGCGCAAAAGGGTGTCCGCGGCGTAAAGATTGATATGACAGGCACGGCTCTGGTGCTGGACCTGTACCTGACCGTGCGGTACGGAACCGCGATCCATGAGGTGGCGGAAAACGCACAAAAAGCAGTCAGCTCCGCAGTAGAGGCTATGACAGGCTGTCCGGTAGGGGCCGTCAACATCCATGTGGGCGGCGTGACGTTAGACTAAGATAGAGAAAAGGACGTAACAAGTATATGCTGCGGAATACTGCACGAGAAATTGCAATCCACCTCTCGTACGAATTGAGTTTCAACAATACTCCGATTGACACGCTACTGGACCAACGGTTGACGGCAGAGACTTTTTCTGCCTTGGCCGAGGAGGATCCCATCTATGCGGAGGCTCCCAACGCCAAACAGGCGGCGTATATCCGCCGCTTGGTCAAGGGGGTGGACGATCATGCCGCGGAGCTGGACAGCTATATTTCCAAATATGCTAAGGGCTGGAACTTTGACCGAATTCCTTTAGTGGCATCTGCGATCATGCGGGTCGCTATGTACGAGGTCTTGTACATGCCGGATATTCCAAACAGCGCCGCGATCAACGAGGCGGTGGAGATTGCCAAAAAATATGAGACACCGGAGACGGTGAAGTTTATCAACGGTATTCTGGGCAGCTTTGCACGGCAAGAGGTCTCTGAGTCTTAAATGAAAAAGCGGAGCAGGGCGGTATAGTTGCCGCTTGTCAGCTCTGCTTTTTTCTTTAACTGCGCCAAACAGGGAGGGGCCATGGAACAACATATATTCGGTGTTACTGAGGTGAACCATTTGGTGAAACTGCTGCTGGACAGTGAGCCCATGCTGCAGAACATCTCAGTGCGGGGGGAACTGTCCAACTATAAAATCTATCCCTCAGGGCATCACTACTTTTCACTCAAGGACCCGGAGGGGGCCCTTCGATGCGTCATGTTCAAAAGCGCGGCGATGCGGCTCCGTTTTCGCCCGGAAAACGGCATGCGGGTGGTTGTGACAGGGCGGGTGAGCGTATTTCCCCGGGATGGGGCCTATCAGCTCTATTGCAATACACTCACGCCGGAGGGCGTAGGCGATCTGGCAGTGGCCTTTGAACAGTTAAAGGCCGAGCTCTATAGTGAAGGACTCTTTGATCCGGCCCATAAAAAACCGCTGCCCCTCTTTCCTGAGCGAATTGCCGTTGTCACCTCAGCGGCGGGAGCCGCCATTCACGATATGCTCCGGATTTTGCGGCGGCGCTATCCGATGGCTAAAGTGATTCTCCTTCCAGTCCGGGTGCAGGGAACAGAGGCTCCGCCGGAGATTGCGGGAGCCATCCGATATGCAGACCGCTGGAAAATCGGGGATGTGATTATCACCGGCCGGGGCGGTGGCTCCATGGAGGACCTATGGGCGTTCAACGACGAGCGGGTTGCCAGGGCCATTTATCATTGTGAGACACCGGTTATTTCCGCTGTGGGGCATGAGCCGGACGTCACAATCTCGGATTTCGTGGCGGACGCCAGAGCCTCTACGCCGTCCAATGCGGCGGAGATCGCCGTCCCGGATCAGATGGATCTTCGCCGCCGCCTTCAAGATGTTGGCGAGCGGCTGGCACAGAGTGAGACAGCCCGGCTGGATGCTCTGCGTCAAAGGCTGGATTCTCTGGCGAAAAAACGGGTACTGACGGATCATCTTGCCTATGTGGAGGACAGGCGGATGGAACTGCTCCATGTCCAGCAGAGGCTTGGCGACCTCTCCGGCGCATGGGTTGGGCGCAGGCGGGAACAGTTTTCCGCGCTGGCGGCAGCATTGGACGCCATGAGTCCCTTGAAGGTCCTGAGCCGTGGCTATGCTATAGTCCAAGATAAGGCCGGCCGGCTGGTGAAAACTTACCAGGATGCGGCTGTTGGTGACCAGATCAACATTACTTTGGGAGAGGGCGGCTTTACCTGTACGGTGGACAAGCCCTGGAAGGAGGTATAGCCATGAGCGGAAAAAAGATGACCTTTGAACAACAACTAGGCCGGTTGGAAGAAATTGTGGCGGCGCTGGAGAAAGGTGATGTCCCACTAGCGGACTCCCTGGCTCTGTTTGAGGAGGGAACAAAGCTGATTGCCGGTTGCACCAGGCAGCTGGACCAGGCGGAGCAGCAGGTGGTCAAACTGATGAAAGGTGCAGAGGGAAAGCCGGAGGAACTGCCCTTTGAAGAAGCGGAGGTGTGAGACGTGGGTTTTGTACAAGAGATGGAGCAGGCCCGCAGGATGGTTGAGGCGAGGCTGCTGGAATTTTTTATAGATGAGGGGTTGCAAACGGCCATGCGGTACAGTCTTCTGGCCGGAGGGAAGCGTATCCGGCCTGTCCTTGCCATGAAATTCTGCGAGGCGGCGGGAGGGACCATGGAGGAGGCGCTGGATTTTGGCTGCGGCGTGGAGATGCTGCACACCTATTCCCTGATCCATGATGACCTGCCCTGCATGGATAATGATGACCTCCGCCGGGGCAAGCCCACCTGCCACAAGGTATATGGAGAGTGTGTGGCGACTCTGGCGGGAGATGCGCTCCAAGCAGCTGCCTTCCAGACGGTGCTGACAGCCGGAGGAAACTGGCACCACGACGGCGCCGCGAGAGCCGCCTGCATCCTGGCAGAAGCTGCTGGTGTACAGGGCATGTGTGGCGGACAGTATTGGGACACATTGGGAGATGGGCAGCCTCATACCGAGGCAGAGTTGACAGCGATCAATGACAAAAAGACCGGGGCACTGTTGCGGGCAGCCTGCATGATGGGCGTGATCGCCGCATCCAGTCATCGGGTGGTGGAAGACAACTGCATCGTTGCCGCCAGAGATTACGCCACCAATCTGGGATTGGCCTTTCAAATCCGGGATGACATGCTGGACGTGATTGGCAATGCAGCGGAGTTTGGTAAGCCCATCGGCTCTGACGTTTCTAATGAGAAGTCCACCTATGTGACACTTCTGGGGCTTGAAACATGTGAACACCGGGTGTTGGATTATACGCAAAAAGCCAAAGATGCGCTGGAAAGCGGGGCTTGGAGGGGCAGTACGGAGTTTCTCCAGAAGCTGGCAGATAGCTTGGCGCAACGGATGAACTGAATCTCCTTAAAGCTTGTCGGTTGTGTCGTAAAAAAGAAGGCAGACGAAAATTCGTCTGCCTTCTTTTTTGCTGAAAGCGCCGCCCCTCACGGCAGTGTTTGGAGCAGGATATCACCGCGCCACAATCAGCGTAATCCCCTGCTGCTGAAATTGAGTGATCTGATCCTCTGTCACGCCATTGTCTGTCACAACCACATCAATTTTAGAAGTTGGCAGAAACATTCTGCCCGCATGCTTTCCAATCTTGGAGCTGTCCACCATCACGACACATCGATCCGTATGATTCAAAAAAGCCACCTTGGAATCGACAGACTCAAAGTCCAGATTACTCAGTCCATGCTCAAAATCAAATGCGTTTGCAGATATAAACACGATATCGTAATGAAAGCAGGAGATAGAACGGCAGGTATCGGCTCCCTCTGTAGAGTTTTGGGCCAAATATACAGAGCCGCCAGCCAAAAACAGCTTTAGACTTGGGTGCTGGCAGAGGTATGCTGGAATGAACAGATTGTTTGTAACCACGGTTAAATGTTCCTTCTGTGACAAGAGCTTGCCAAGCTCCAGAACCGTCGTGCTGGAATCCAGGCCAATAACGCTTCCGGACGGAATAAGATCCAAGGCTGCACGGGCAATGGCCGTCTTTTCAAGATGGTGGGCGGAATAGCGCTGGAATAAGGCAACATCAAAGGAAGGGTCCTCATTGAGCGCATAATGCCCTGCACTGGTCCGCAAAACCATTTTTTCGTTCAGCAGATAGTTGAGGTCCCGCCGCACTGTAACGGTGGACACTTGGAGATATTGAGCCAGCTCTTCCACGGTGACACTGGAATGATTGTGCATGTACTCCAGCGTGCGGTTATTGCGCTGCTCAATCTCCGACAAAGAAGTTCGGGCCATGTAAAAACACCTCTCCATAGTGATAAAATACTGTCAGATTTTAATTTATAATCATTAACTATAAACTTCTTTTCAAAAAAAGTCTAGTCTTTTTGAAAAAAATATAAAAAAACATGTTGACAAACGACTGTATTTGTAATATATATGAGAAAAAGAACGTATAAAAGAGAAAATAATCATTTATTAACAAGAAGTGGTTTCTTTTACGGGGGACGATATGCGTATTTATGATGTGATCGAAAAAAGGCCGCCCACCACGAGCTAACAAAGGAAGAACTGCAGTTCTTCGTAGAGGGGCTTTGCAGCGGAAAGGTGCCGGATTATCAGGCCGCGGCACTGATTATGGCGATGTTTCTGAACGGAATGTCGGACCAGGAAACTGCAGAGCTGACCGCTGTGATGGCAGACTCCGGGGAACATATTGATCTATCTGGAATTGATGGAGTCAAGGTAGACAAGCACAGCACTGGTGGCATCGGAGACAAGACAACCTTGATTATCGGTCCCATCATTGCTGCCTGCGGTGGGAAGATGGCAAAAATGTCCGGCCGCGGCTTGGGTTGTACAGGAGGCACCATTGATAAGCTGGAGTCGATTCCAGGCTTTCAAACTTCATTAACTCAGGAGCAGTTCATTCACAATGTCAATGCGATTGGAATGGCGGTCACCGGGCAGACAGCCAATGTTGCCCCTGCTGACAAGAAAATTTACGCCCTGCGGGATGTTACCGCCACCGTGGCCAGCATTCCTCTGATTGCCAGCAGCATTATGAGCAAAAAGTTGGCTTCCGGAGCGGACAAACTGGTTCTTGATGTCAAAATGGGCAGCGGCGCGTTTGTTAAGGATTTGGATGGGGCCAAAAAGCTTGCGGAGATGATGGTTCGGATCGGGGAGATGAATGGCCGGGAAACGGTTGCGGTCATTACCAATATGAACCGTCCGCTTGGAAAGCGGGTCGGAAATCTTTTGGAGGTCCAGGAGGCGGAACAGACGTTGCAGGGAAGGGGACCTGAGGATTTGACCGAGGTCTGCCTCTGTCTTGCGGCGCAGATGCTTTCACTAGCAGGAAAAGGTTCTTACCAGGCATGCTATGAAATGGCCGAGGCTACCTTGAAAAATGGCGCAGCACAGGCGGCATTTCAGTCCTTCATCCAGGCACAGGGGGGCGCGTATGACGTAATCGCCCATCCGGAGCGCTATTATGAAAAGCCTGCGGAGCGAACCATTCATGCCAAACAGTCAGGGTATCTGCAAATCTTATCCGCAGAAGAGATTGGCCGGGCATCTATGATGCTGGGGGCTGGTCGTGAGACAAAGGACTCCCGGTTGGATTATACGGCCGGAATTGTGTTCCACAAGAATATCGGAGACGCCGTCGATCATGGCGAAGCGCTGTGCACGTTGTACGCACAGGATTCCAGCAGATTCCAAGAGGCGGCCGCAGTACTGGCGGGAACGGTCACAGTTACTGGACGCCAGCTGAAGCCAGAGCCGTTAATTTTTACCAAAATTGAAGGGCATCCATCTTGTGTCGGAATGCGGTAAGGCTCAAAATCAGCTCCGCTTTCTAAAATATGGTTTTGGTCCGGTCATTACCAAAACCTTGTAATACCAGCAGAAAAGTGGCCAATTTAAAGTGGGCTTCGGAGGAAGTTATGGAAGAAAATATTGTTTGCAAAGCGATTGATTACACCGGGAAAAATGTAGTAGTCACAGGGGCTGCACAAGGCGCAGGCGCGGGCATTGCTAAAAGATTTGCCCAGGCAGGCGCTAACGTGGCAATTACCTATCATCGAAATCAAGACGCTGCGGCGGCAAAAGTGGCGGAGCTGACCTCAATGGGTGTAAAGGCTGAAGCTTTTTGCATGGACCAGCGGGAAGTCGATACCATTGGAGGCGTTATGGACAGTATTGTGCGCTCCTTTGGCGGAATTGATGTGATTGTCAACAATGCGGGTATCTATCCGCACCAAAACAACCTGGATATGACCTGTGAGGAATGGGACGATATGCAAAGCAGCAACACTCGTGGCGTGTTCTTTGTGTGTCAGGCCGCCGCGAAGGTGATGAAGGAGCAGCAAAATGGAGGGGCCATCATCAATGTCTCCTCCATCAATGCAACCTGTCCCAGTGATACTCTGGTGCATTACGGCACGTCCAAAGCAGCTGTGGAATTTCTGACAAAAGGTCTAGCACATGATTGGGGCAAGTATGGAATCCGTGTGAACTGTATTGCACCAGGGCTGATCGACGCACCCATGCTGGATCAGTGGGTTCCCGGTTGGCGAGAGAGCTATTGTGAGCGTGCGCCGCTGGGCCGCCTGGTATCGCCGGAGGACCTTGGAAATGCGGCGATCTTCCTGGGATCACCGCTGGCAAGCTTCATTACAGGGCAGATTCTGACAGTTGACGGCGGCGTTCTAATGGCACCCGCCTTTAACTGGAATTAAATTTGAAACAGGAGGAGGCATAAGTAATGTCCATATCCATGAAAGACCGTGTTGTATACATCTCCGGCGGCTCCTGTATGATGGCCAGAGGAACCGCGACGGCATTTTTAGAGGAGGGGGCCAGCGTGGTACTGGGAGACCTGAGGCAGGATTTGCTGGATGAGGCAAAAGCAGACCTGGTTCAAAAAGGCTTTTTATCGGAAAAAATTTCCACCACGCAAATGAACCTAACGGACCTGGCAACCGTGAAGACAACCTTTGACGATGCAGAAAAGGCATTTGGAAAGGTAGATATTTTAGTCAATATTGCCGGCGTCATTATTGGTTATTATAAGCTTGACGATATGCGGGAAGAGGATTGGGATTTGACGTTCAACGTCAACGTGAAGGGACTTATGGAAATGAGCCGAGAATTTGTCAAGCGGCTCAAAGCCCGCAATGCTGAGGCAGCATTGTGAATGTCGCCTCCAATGCCGCGAAAGTTTGTTTTGCGGATATGGCCGATTACAACGCCTCCAAAGCCGCCGTTATGAACCTGACACAGAGCATGGCCCTGGAGTGGGCTCCTTATGGAATCAATGTCAACGCAGTTTGTCCGGGTGCTGTCGACACAGCCATGCTCCGCAAGTGCATGGAGGAGTCCATCCGGCTCTACGGAGGCGATATGGAGGAAATGCGCAAGACCTGGGGACCGCCTCAGCTGGGCCGTCTGATCCAGCCCTATGAGGTTGGCCGTGTGATCCGTTTTCTTGCAAGCGAGGATGCTGTCATTATTCGCGGACAGGCCATCAGCGTTGATGCTGGAAATACCCGCTTTTAAACGGGGAAATATATGTTTATGGGAGGTACAAGTATGAAGAAGTGGATGTCTATGCTATTAGCTGCCGGGATGGCGCTTTCGCTGCTCACTGCATGCGGCGGGAATACCGGAGACAGCAGCACCGCGGACGGAACATCAGATGCTTCTGGGGAGGAAGCGCCTAAAATTGTTCTGATTTCCAATCAGAAGTCTGGCGATCTCGGCCCCGTGGACGCGATGTTTGAGGGGGCAGCCAGAGCGGAGGCTGATTTTGGCGTCACAGTCAAGACCATGGAGGTCACTGATGCAGCCTCCTATGAGGAGGAAATCCGCGCCATGGCCAAAGAGGGCTATGACCTGATTCTAACCACGTTCTCGCCCATGACAGAGGCGACCAAGGCTGTAGCGGCAGATTATCCCGACGTCAAGTTCGCGGCGATTTTCCAGAACATCAATGTAGACGGCGAAACCTATGCAAATGTGTGGGATACAGAATACCGCGGTGAGGAGTGCACGTACGTTACTGGCGCGATTGCCGCAACGCTGAGCGAATCCGGCGTTCTGGGCTATATCAGCGGCGATGAGGCCAGCGGCGTCTGTGAGGCCGCCAGCGGCTTTATGCAGGGAGCTCTCTCCGTAAATCCGGATGTCGATGTAAAATTCATGTCCGTTAACAGCTACGAGGACCCCGCTAAGGCGAAGGAGATCGCCAACGCCATGATTGCTGAAGGGGTAGACGCTATCCAGACGGATGCTGGCAACAGTCAGATCGGCGTCATTGAGGCGGCAAATGAGGCTGGCATTTATGTATCCGGCGATGTCAGTGACAACTCCGCCCTTTGCCCCAATGGCTTCTACGCCTATATGGGCATTGACTTTGGCGAGAATGTCTATCAGGCTATCAAGTATTTTGTGGAAGATAGCTTCCCCGGCGGAGAGCATGGCTACATGAACATTGCCAGCGGCACCTATTATGTGGATCTGACGCTTCTGGACGCCTTGGCTGAGGCTCTTCCTGAAAAGGCGGAGACCATTGCCGCCGCTCGGGAAGTGGGCGAAAAAGCCATTGAGGCCATCCAGAACGGTGAGATTGAGGTTGTCCACGACATTGAGCCGCCCTCCATGGATCGCGTGAGAAATTATTGATCTACCATTTATAGAGAGATGTAGTGCTGTGGGTGTCGGACGCAGGCGGGGCTGTCTGCCTGCATCCGACACCATTTTATAGAAAAGCGGAGTTATGCGATGAATGCTGTTGAAATGATTGATATCGTCAAGGAATATCCGGGAGTACTCGCCAACGATCATGTCACACTGGTGGTTCGGGAAGGCGAAATCCACGGATTGGTTGGCGAAAACGGCGCGGGCAAATCCACGATTATGAACCAGCTGTATGGCATGCAAAGACCAACCTCCGGTACGATCAAGGTATTTGGAAACGAGGTTCAGATTCATTCGCCAAAGGACGCCATTGCATTGGGAATCGGAATGGTTCATCAGCATTTTATGCTGGCACCGTCCCTCTCGGTGATTCAGAATATGATTATGGGAAAGGCCCCGATGAGCGGCCCCTTCATTGATTTAAAAACTGCAAAAGCCAAGGTCCGTGAAATCCTGGAGCGATACTCCTTCCAGCTGGACTTGGATGCCAAGGTCTATCAGCTCTCTATCGGACAGATGCAGCGCGTGGAAATCGTGAAGGCACTGTACCGTGGGGCAAAGATTCTGATTCTTGACGAACCTACGGCCGTTCTAACCCCGCAGGAGGTGGAGGAGCTGATTCAGATGATGAAGCGGCTCAAGGCGCAGGGCTGTTCCATCATCATCATTACCCACAAGCTCAAGGAGGTAATGGCGGCGACTGATACGGTCACAATCATGCGAAAAGGCGTGGTGACAGGTGTTGTAGAGACAGCGAAAACCAATGAGAGAGCACTTGCCAATTTGATGGTCGGCCGCGAAGTGAATCTGCGGATTCCCAAGGCCGATACATCTGCCTATACAGAAAAAGTCCTCCGGGTCCGCCGCCTGAATGTCTATAATGAACGAGGGCAAAAGGCTGTCAATCAAGTTTCCTTTTCAGTTAGAAAGGGCGAAATTTTAGGTGTCTGCGGGGTAGAGGGAAACGGTCAGTCCGAGCTTGTAAACGCATTGACAGGTCTTGTCCCCGTAGCTAGTGGGTCCATCCAGATTTACGACCAGGAGTTGAGCCGCGCACCTGTCCGTATGCGCCGGAAGAGCAAAATGTCCCACATTCCGGAGGACCGCATTGCTGTGGGTGGAGCCAAGAGCTGCAGTATCATGGAAAACATCATGCTGGATCGTTACTATGAAAAGCAGTACTGCAGAGGAGGTATTTTGAAGCAGGACGAGATGCGCAGACATGCCGAGCAGTTGATCGCAGAGTTTGCCATTAAAGTCCCAAATTCAGAGTATGCCCTTGGAACCCTCTCTGGAGGCAACATGCAAAAGGTGATCTTGGCGCGGGAGATGGACGCTGATCCAGAACTTTTAATCGCGGCCCAGCCGACACGAGGTGTTGACATTGGAGCGATTGAATATATCCGCAAACAACTGGTCGCTCTGCGGGACAGCGGAAAGGCCATCCTCCTGATCTCAGCAGAACTAGAAGAGATCATGACGCTCTCTGACCGCATTGTGGTGATGTATGAGGGTGAGATCGTTGGCTCCTTCCGTCCGGAGGAGACTACGGAGGAGGAGCTGGGACTTTATATGGCTGGCTCCAGAAACATGACATTAGATGAGGATGCGCTATGAACGTCAGTCAAGTTTTCAGCAAATTGGTCAGCAGCCAAAAAGCATCTTCAGCGGGCAGGACCTTATTGAGACAGATTGTGCTTATCATGGTCGCTCTGCTGCTGACAAGCCTGTTTCTGCTGGTCACAGGCTATGACCCCTGGATTGTATTCAAGGCAATTTATAAAAGCATCAGCACAGATATCGGCGGGACGGTCCGATGGATGATACCCTATGGCATGATGGGGCTGGCAGTTGCGCTGACATTTCGGATGAATCTCTTTAATATGGGCGTTGACGGCCAGCTCTATTTGGGTGCTATCGGTGCCACTTACATCTCCATGCAGCTGGGTGATGCGCCGCAGCCAGTGGCGATTCTGGCAACTATTGCGTTTGCCGTTATTGCGGGAGCCTTGTTCGCCATTCTTCCGGCATTGTTGAAAATTAAGCTCAAGTGTGATGAGGTAGTCGTCACCATTCTCCTGAACTATATTGCCTATTATTTTACAGACTATCTGGTATTGGGACCTATGCTGGGTGACGGCACACTGGCCAATGCACGTTCCACCAATTATATCCCGGAAAATACCTGGCTGACAAACCTCTCCTGGTTAGGAGATTCCAATGCAAATACAGGCCTTTATATCATGCTGGCACTGCTGATCGGCATGGCTTTTATCTTCTACAAAACACGCTTTGGATATGAGCTGAAACTCTGTGGCGCCAACCCCAATTTTGCACAATATGGCGGAATCCGTTCTGGAAGAGTGATTCTTGCCGCGATGATTCTCAGCGGCGCCATTGCTGGAGCTGCGGGAGCGATTGAGGTCATGGGGGTGCACCACCGCTTTCCGATCCGATTTAGCAATTCCATGGGAAATGATGGGGTTGTTATTGCGCTGCTTGCCAGCAATAATCCGTTTGGAATTCTCCTGACATCCTTTTTCTTTGCAGCACTAAAAAACGGTTCCAATATTATGCAGAGAATTGCCGATATTCCCAGTTCCCTGATTGATGTGGTGCGTGGAATCATCATCTTTACCATCAGTGCCCATTTTAGCTTTGGATGGCTGAGAGAGGTATACAGGAAGAGACAGGGCACGCGAAAGGAGGGGGGCTGAGTGGATATTGCCTCTATAAACGACATGGTAGCTGCGTCCGTCCGTATCGCAACTCCTGTAACCCTGGCGGCTCTGGGTGGTGTTTTCTGTCAAAAGGCAGGAATTTTCAACATCGGACTGGAGGGGATGATGCTGATGGGCTCCTTTGCGGTGATTTGCGGAGAAATCGCCTTTGGCGGGAGTATTGTGGCCGGATTAGCTTTTGCCGCTCTGGCGGGTATGCTGATGTCTTTGCTGTTTGCACTGGCTGTATTGAAGCTGGAGGCCAATAAAATCATTACAGGCATTGGCATCAATCTTTTAAGCGTTGGCTTAACCTCCTTTTTACTCAGAGCGATTTATCATACACAAGGAACCCTGCGCGCTGACGTCATGGGAAAGCTCCCAAACATTGAAATTCCTATCATTCAGAATATTCCCATTCTTGGCGGAATTTTTGGCGAGCAAAACCTTTTGACCTATTTTGCGTTTGTCATGGTTATTCTGACAGCACTGCTTCTCTATAAAACGCCGTTTGGCGTGGCTGCCTGCGCAATTGGGGAATTGCCAGAATGTGTGGAGAGTGGAGGAATCAAGCCCAATAAAGTTGCCTTGTTTGCGATTCTCTGGTCAGGGATGCTCTGTGGGATTGCCGGCACCTATCTCTCCACAGTTTCTGTCTCTGGCTTTACGGAAGATATGGTGCAGGGCCGCGGCTTCACTGCATTTTCTGCTCTGATTTTTGGGAACGGAAATCCGTTTATTACCTGGGCAGTCAGTATCCTCTTTGGATTTGCCGATGCGCTGGGAATTCGTGTAGAGCTTAACAGCAGTGCATTCCCATCATCCATTATTAAAATGTTCCCCTACATTCTCTCCATCATTGCGCTGGCCAGCAGCTGCTATGTGCGAGAGGTGTCCAGAAAAAAACGGCATGGAGAATCACACAATGAATCTAACACCAGAACAAATTAAAGAGAGATTCCACATGGTGCCCCTGGACCGCGAAGGCGGCGTATTCTGCCAAACGTATATCAGCGACGAGGTGCTGCCGGAAGCAGTGATTCCCGGTAGAAAAGGGGATCACACACTCTGTTCTGCGATTTTGTACCTTATCAGTGGCGCATGTTTTTCCAGAATGCACCGCTTACCTACGGAGGAGATTTTTCACTTTTATCTGGGAGACCCGGTGGAAATGCTGCAGCTCTATCCAGATGGAACCGGAAAAGTGGTCCGAATGGGGCAGGATATTCTGCATGGTGAGGAGCTCCAGCTGACGGTGCCGAGAGGCACCTGGCAGGGAACTCGGCTGGTCCCTGGCGGCCAATGGGCGCTGTTGGGCACTTCCATGGCTCCTGGAATGGAATTTCACGACTATGAGGATGGAGATCAGGAGCTTTTGATCAAACAGTATCCTCAGTTCCGGGACCTTTTGGAGCATCTTGCAGGAGGCCCTATCTACGAATCATAGCACGCTATTGGAGCAGTTGCCCCCGTCTGAATGAAGCAGACGGGGGTATTTTTTGCCGCAGGGCCGGTAATGGATCATGATTTTGGGAAAAAGAATAATATACATATGTGAAAAAAATTTGCAGTTTGTATATGCAGAATATATTGTATATTGATTCGATTCGTGGTATACTGAATAACGCTGATCGGCGGCGCAGTATTCTAGTCAGATCTGCCGTTTCCTAGGGAGGGCCTAAAAATCCTCTGAAGGGCATATCGATGAAACCTCTGGTGCTTGCTTGATACGCCCAGTTTTGGGTGGGTGCTGGGGGGAAGCGCTTTCTGCGCTTGCGAACTCAGGGCGATTTCCAATGGCATGGATAACCCGACCCTGTTTTCGTGGAGACCTGTTCTTGTGCATAGACGTACTCCCACTGTGGTATTTTCGGCCTGTGTACGAAACAGATTGTGAACCTGCAATGCGGTGCATCGGTCCGTTGGGGCCGTAACGCTGTGTGTAGATGTAGCCTGCCTTGCGTGGGGTGGGTGAATGGAGGAACTACGCGGCGGCGCTCTGGCCAGAGCCTTTCCGCGATCGCCTCCTGAAACCCGGTCTGCAAAAGAGGCTAAAGAAACGGACGGACTGCGGTGGAAATCACCTAGGCTGTCTTCGTGGGGCAAAAAAGGGATTGCAGTGCGGACTAAGTGGCAGTCGGGCAGCGTGTTCGGCAACGGCGTGCCGCGGCACCGAAGGGGGAACCGCCTCCATCGGCAACGAGAGGTGTGTCGTGGGGAAAACCAGCCCGTACCTAAGCCGTAAGATTTACCTTTTTTGCTGCCGCCGACTCAGCAAGTGTATCTCTTCATAACCGTATTTTACGGAGGTTGCATTCTTGAAAAAGACGAAAAAGGAAGATAGCCAATATAAATGGGTTCTTACCGTTTTTGTGACAGCGGTGGTTCTGTCCGCTGTGCTGAGCTTGGTGTCAGAGTCAATTCTGGACAGCACGGACATAGCTGTCGCGGTTTTGACTTTGACTCTTTTTATTGGACTTGGCATCGTGTTTGATGTCATTGGTGTTGCTGCCACAGCCGCTGATCCAAAGCCCTTTCACTCCATGGCGGCCCATCGGGAAAGGGGCGCAAAGGAGGCACTCTTCTTACTACGAAATGCAAGCCGGGTGTCCAGCGTCTGTAACGATGTGGTGGGGGACATCTGCGGCATTGTATCCGGCGCCACCGGCGCAGTGATTGTCGTACAGCTCCAGCAGGTCCTTCATCTGCAGAGTGTTTTAGTCTCTGTAGTTGTAACTGCGTTGATTTCTGGACTCACCATTGGTGGCAAAGCGCTCTCCAAAACATTTGCTATGCGGCAAAGTACCCGCGTTGTTTATTGGGCAGGGCGTTTTTTACACCTGTTTCACCGCTGAGGAGGCGGCACTTACATGATTTTGGAACACATCCAATCTCCTGCTGATGTGAAATCTCTGGAGCGAGAACAGCTTCCTCAGCTCTGCCAGGAGCTGCGGGAATTTTTGGTTCAGCACGTATCAGAGACGGGAGGACACCTGGCCTCCAATCTGGGGGCCGTAGAGCTAACTGTGGCCATCCATCGCGTCTTCGATACAGCGGTAGACCGTCTCGTTTTTGACGTAGGTCATCAATGCTATATCCATAAGGCGTTGACGGGCCGGCAGGAGCTATTTTCCACCCTGCGCCAGTTTCAGGGGCTCTCGGGCTTCCCGAAACCTCACGAGAGCGAACATGACGCATTTATCGCCGGCCACGCGTCCAACTCTGTTTCTGTAGCGCTTGGTATGGCAAGGGCAAGAACTTTACAAAACGAAGATTACAGTGTGCTGGCCTTAATTGGAGATGGCGCCATGACGGGGGGACTCGCCTACGAGGGGCTGAACAATGCCGGTGCCTCCGGCGAGCCGTTGATTGTGATTTTAAATGATAACGGCATGTCCATTGCTCCCAATGTGGGCGCGATGCCGTCCCACTTAAGCCGGCTGCGGAGCAAACCGGCCTATTATCACTTTAAGAAGTGGTATCGGAGCCTTTTTGGAAAGCATCCCATGGAGAATGGGCTCTATCGCTTCAACCACCGGGTGAAAACAGCTTTGAAGAAAACCCTCTGGCCTGGGAGCACGCTGTTTGAGGACATGGGGTTTACCTATTTGGGACCCATTGACGGCCACGATCTGCCGCGGCTTTGCGACGTACTGCAGTGGGCCCAGGAGCTGCATGGTCCTGTTGTGGTCCATGTCTATACGGTGAAGGGAAAGGGGTATTCCTTTGCGGAGCAGAATCCCGGAAAGTTTCACGGGATTGCTCCGTTTGATCCTGAGACTGGACTTTTGAAAAAGGAGGCCGCTGAGAGCTTTTCCGACCAGTTTGGAAAGGCTATGATCTCCTGTGCTGCTCAGGATGAGCGTGTATGCGCCATCACCGCAGCTATGGCCGAGGGGACAGGCCTGAGCGAATTTGCAAAGGAGTTTCCGCAACGTTTTTTTGATGTAGCCATTGCGGAAGGGCACGGAGTGTCTATGGCCGCTGGTCTGGCGGCACAGGGCATGATCCCCGTGTTCGCTGTATACTCCACGTTTCTTCAGCGCGGGTACGACCAGCTGATTCACGATGTAGCCCTGGAGCGGCTGCATGTTGTGCTGGCGGTAGACCGGGCAGGCCTTGTGGGGGCCGATGGCGAGACCCATCACGGCTGCTTTGACGCACTGTATTTATCAGAAATTCCAGGTTTTACCGTCTTATGCCCCGCCAGTTTTGCAGAACTGCGCACGATGCTGCGGCGGGCACTGTTTGAAATAGATGGCCCGGTGGCCGTTCGATATCCCCGGGGCGGGGAGGAGGCTTTTCGGAAAGATTGCTCGGCAGAGCCGCTGATCCGCCTACGGGAGGGCGGCGATATCACGCTGCTGGGATATGGAATTCTAATCAATCAGCTGCTGGAAGCGGCAGAGCTTCTGGAAGCTGAAGGGATTCACGCGGAGGTGTTGAAGCTCAATCAGATTTCCCCATTGAGCGGAGACCTTCTATACACGTTTTTTGGTGAACGGAAGCCTCTTCTGGTGTTGGAGGATGCCTTGGGTGCTGGGTGCGTTGGGCAGCGAGTGGCAGCAATTTTGACAGAGGGAGGCCTCTCTCCGTCCCGTCTCATTTTAAAAAACATGGAAAAACACTTTGCGCCGGAGGGAAGCGTAGCAGAGCTGAATCACAGATTCGGGCTGGATGCCGCTGGTGTAGCGGCGGCTGTTCAGGAGGCAATCGGACATGGGCAATAAATCGCGATTGGATATCTTGCTGGTGGAGCGGGGATTACAGGAGAGCCGCCAGCGGGCACAAGCCGCCATCATGAGCGGTCTGGTATTTGTGAACGGGCAGAGAGTCGACAAGCCGGGAACTTCCATTTCCAATGAGGCAGCGATTGAGATTCGGGGAAATCCCCTGAAATATGTCAGCCGCGGCGGATTAAAGCTGGAAAAAGCCATGGCCTCCTTTCCGATTGCTTTGGAGGGGTGCACCTGTGCCGATATTGGCGCCTCCACAGGCGGATTTACTGACTGCATGCTGCAAAACGGCGCAGCCAAGGTTTACGCGGTGGATGTGGGCTATGGCCAGTTGGCATGGAGTCTGCGAAACGACCCGCGAGTGGTTTGTCTGGAGCGGACTAACGCCCGCTATCTGACGGACGAGCAGGTTCCGGAACCTCTTGATTTTGTCTCGATTGATGTGAGCTTTATTTCTCTGAGGCTAATCCTTCCGGCTGTGCATGAACTTCTGAAAGCAAGGGGACATATCGTTTGCCTTGTCAAGCCTCAGTTTGAGGCCGGCCGTGAAAAAGTTGGTAAAAAAGGGGTTGTTCGGGAGCCTGCAGTTCATTTAGAAGTGTTGGAGCAATTTCTTGTACATGCCAAGGAGTCTAACTTTACAGTTCTTGGTTTGACATATTCCCCCATCCGTGGTCCGGAGGGGAATCTGGAGTATCTGGGCTATCTGGAAAAGGGGCTATGGGGAGTGCCGGAATTTGACTTGAAAGCCTTGGTGGAGGAATCCCATCAGGTCCTCAATGAGGGAGGAACGGGGGTATGAACCCAAAGAAAATTATTCTCTGCCCAAATCCCAACCGGGATCATGGGATGAAAACAACGAAGGCTGCTGAAAAGATTTTGCATGATCTGGGATTCCAAACGGTGGTTTGTTCTCCTTTTAAGGATCAGAAAGACGAGCTTTTTGCCGGGTACCAGGTCCGTTCCTTACCCCAGGAGCTGAAAAGTGCGGACCTCTTGATTACCTTGGGCGGAGACGGCACAATCCTCCACCTTGCAAAGCTGGCCGCGCTCAACCGGATGCCAATGCTGGGCATCAACATGGGCGGCCTTGGGTTTGTAGCAGAGCTGGAGGCCGGTGAGCTGGAGAGCCTGCGGAAGCTGAAAAATTGGGACTTTGAAACCGAGCACCGGATGATGCTGGATGTCTGTGTTCTGCGGGACGGCAAGCAGATTTACACCAACCTGGGTCTCAATGATGCCGTTATCCGGGAAGGGCCCATTTCCCATGTGATCCATCTGAAAATTTCTTCAGATGGAAGACATTTAGCCGATATTGCAGGGGATGGGGTGATTATCTCAACGCCCACCGGCTCAACAGCCTATTCTCTCTCCGCTGGTGGTCCGGTGGTAGAGCCAGTAGCGCAGACCATGGTGGTCTGTCCGATCTGCACCCACAACATGCGCTTTTCTGCCTATGTGCTCTCTCCAGAGCATGTATTGACCGTAGAACTAGAGCGCAATGGACGAAAGCCAGTATACCTGTTTGTGGATGAGAGCCGGGCATTTTCCCTGCGTGCGGATGACAAAATTCTGGTGCGGAAGAGCAAGCATGTCACAAAGCTGGTTCGGCTATCAGAGAAGAGCTTTTGTGAAATTTTTTCTCAAAAAATGCTGCCCGGAGGGTTAAACGATGAAAAATGACCGGCAATCCATGATTTTAGAGATCATTTCCCAGGAAAATATTGAGACGCAAGAGCAGCTGCTTACCCGTCTGCAGGAACGGGGAATCAATAGCACACAGGCCACGATTTCTCGGGATATTAAGCAGATGCATCTGATCAAGGAACCTGCAGGCCATGGTGTCTACAAATATGCCGTTTCGGGCAACCGGACCCGGTTGAACTTTGCGGAAAAGCTACAGACTATTTTCCGGGAGAGTATCACCAGCATCGCCTACGCGCAGAATATTGTGGTTCTAAAGACCATGCCAGGACTGGCTTCCGCAGCTGCCGCGGCGCTGGACAGCATGGATATCGCCTATATGGTCGGGTCCCTGGCCGGCGATGACACTGCCTTTTTGCTGATGCGGGATACAGATTCCGCCGCAGCGTTCTGTGATGAAATCAGAGAGATGCTGTAATCGGTAGCGCCTAGAAAGGGTGGAGGAACGCGCCATGCTGGAATTACTGCACATTGAAAATATCGCGGTGATTGAAGAAGCGGATATCCAGTTTCACGCCGGGTTCAATGCCCTGACTGGCGAGACGGGTGCTGGTAAGTCTATTGTCATTGACGCCATGGGTACGGTCTTGGGGGGCCGGACCTCTCGGGAGCTGGTCCGCACTGGGGCAGAAAAGGCCTTTGTCAGTGCAGCCTTTTCCGCTGTCTCAGCCAATTTGCCTGGCCTTGCGGAGAACGGTGTGTACCCGGATGAGGATGGAAGTCTGCTGCTGCAGCGGGAGATTGCCAATGATGGAAAGAATGTCTGCAGAGTGAATGGTAGGCCCGTCACAGTCGCCCAACTTCGGAAAATTGGCGAAAGTCTTCTGAATATTCACGGCCAGCATGACGGGCAACAGCTTCTGGATGAGGAGCAGCATGGGGCCTATTTAGACCGTTTCGGCGGGACTGAGAATGCGCTCTCCGCGTACCAAACAGAATATGGAGAGATGGTGTCTCTTCGGGAGCAGATCAGGGCTTTACAAATGGATGAGGCGGAAAAGGCCCGCCGGATGGATAGCCTGCGTTTCCAGATCGACGAGCTGGAGCGAGCGGAGCTGATTCCAGGGGAAGAAGATGAGCTGAACACCCGCCGCAATCTCCTGCGCAATGGAGAGAAATATCTCTCTGCTCTGGCAAGTGCGGACTACTGTTTCAGTGGGGACGAGGAGTCTGGCGGTGTGGTCAGCCGGTTGCGTGACGCGGAGATCGCTTTGTCTGGCATCCGCACATTGGGAGGCGAACTTTCAGAACTCTATCAGCGTTTGGAATCCCTACACAGTGAAGCGTATGACCTTGCTGAAATTATCCGAGAAAAGCGGCAGGAATTTGACTTTTCTCCTGGGGAGCTAGACGCAGTGGAGAGCCGATGTGACCAGCTCTACCGTTTGAAGAAAAAATATGGCCCCACAGTAGAAGAAATGTTGGCTTATCTGGAACGGTGTCGGAATGAACTGGACGCCATGGAAACCGCAGACGACACATTGGTTCGGCTGGGAGAAAAGCTGAAAAAGACTCTGCAGAGGGTTTGTGAGTTAGGAGCCGTGCTGACTGAGCGGCGTCAGGCAGCCGCAAAAGACCTGGAGCAGCGTATTCAACAAGAGCTGCGGGAACTGGATATGCACAAGGTCCGCTTTTCTATTGAGTTTGGGGAGAAGGAGCCTGCGGCAGACGGCTGTGATGTCATCCGCTTTTTAATGTCCGCCAATGTGGGAGAGGATCTACGGCCCATCGCCAAGATTGCCTCTGGCGGTGAATTGGCTCGGATTATGCTGGCACTGAAAAATGTACTGGCAGAGCAAGAGGCCGTTGGGACACTGGTCTTTGACGAGGTGGACACCGGCGTCAGCGGCCGGGCGGCCCAAAAGGTAGCGGAAAAGCTGGCCCAGGTGAGCCGCCGCAAACAGGTATTGTGCGTTACCCATCTGCCTCAGCTGGCAGCTATGGCGGACACTCACTTTTCTGTACAGAAAGGCGAGCGGGACGGCCGTACCTATACGAAGGTTCTGCTGTTGAACCGAGAGGAGCGCAAAGCAGAGTTGGCCCGACTCACTGGTGGTAACCGGGTGACAGACGCGCTGATGGAGAGTGCTGGGGAGCTGCTGGATGAAGCAGAGTCCTATCGAAAAATGCTGCAAAGGTAGAAAAGCGTATACCAGGTGGGGATCTCCTTTTAGTTTCAGACCGTCTACTGTATAAAAGCCAGGGCATGTCCTGGCTTTTATACAGTAGACGAAGCTGGATTTTACTTCTTTTCAGAATCCACAGGTTCCCCCAAAAACTATATGGATATCCTCCTGTACCGTGGTAATGCCGGCAATACCGAACTTTTCAATCAGCACTTTGGCGACATTGGAACTAAGGAAGCCGGGAAGAGTCGGTCCCAAATGGATGTTCTTGATGCCTAAAGATAGCTCTGTCGTTATAACAACGCATGAGGAAATGATGATGGATTATTATGACCTGTCGAAAACAATCCTCTTCCGGGGGACCACACCGGAGGAGGTGGAGACGATGCTGAATTGCTTAGGGGCGGAGCGGCGCCAGTATGCCAAGGGGCAGATGATCTGCCGGACTGGTGACATAGTCTCCTCCCTGGGAATTGTGCTCTCTGGTAGTGTTCTGGTTGAAAATGACGATCTTTGGGGGAATAGCACTGTTCTAGATCGCATAGGCCCAGGACAAATTTTTGCAGAGACCTATGCCTGCACCCCAGGGGAACCATTGATGGTAAACGTGGTGGTTCCTGAGTCTGCAGAGGTACTCTTCCTCCAGGTGGGCCGGATTTTGGAGATGTGCCCCAATGCCTGCGGCTATCATAACAGGCTGATTCGCAATCTTCTAACGCTCTCGGCACAAAAGAACCTGACTCTGTCCAGAAAAATTTTTCACACCTCCTCAAAATCTATCCGGGGACGGCTGCGGTCGTACTTGTCCTACCAAGCAATCCTGCATGGCAGCCGGAGTTTTGCCATTCCCTTTGACCGTCAGCAGCTGGCGGACTATTTGAATGTAGATCGAAGCGCTCTTTCCAATGAGCTGAGTAAAATGCAAAAGGAAGGACTATTAACGGTACGGAAAAATCACTTTACCCTCAATCAGGAGAATTTGGAAAGCCCATTTTTCTGAGATTAAAGGGGGCCGGAAAAGACGCATAAGGTTGTATGCGGAAATGCGAGGCTGCGGTCAGCCGTGATTGACCGCTTGACCTTTCCGGGAATCTAGGGATTTTGATTGACAAATCTGACGAAATCCGATATAATTTCTTACGTATACAGCAAGGAAGAGGACCAGTACCCGTTATGGCGCTGTGCAGAGAATCCCTGGTTGGTGAAAAGGGGAGAGGGCCAGACGGCGAATACACCTTGGAGCTGGCACCCCAACAGCGGCAGGTCCGCTCAGTAGGCGTGTTCCGGGAGCGCCCGTTACCGCGCCGCCGTGTGTTGGCACGGCCCGAGGCCGCTATCGTGAGAGAGCGGCGAAGCAGAGGTGGTACCGCGAACGCAAATTCGCCCTCTGTCCCCCACCGGGACAGAGGGTTTTGATTCTGTTCCGAAAACTTTTGAGCAGGAGAGATGGTAACATGCAGATTTACGAAGAACTCAAGGCCCGCGGGCTCATTGCCCAGGTGACAGACGAGGCGGAGATCCGGGAGCTGGTCAACAACGGAAAGGCAACCTTTTATATCGGCTTCGACCCCACTGCCGACTCACTCCATGTGGGCCACTTCATGGCCCTATGCCTCATGAAACGGCTACAGATGGCGGGCAACCGGCCCATCGCCCTGATCGGCGGCGGCACCGGCTATATCGGCGACCCCTCTGGCCGCAGTGACATGCGATCTATGATGACGCCGGAAACCATTCAGCACAACTGCGAGTGCTTCAAAAAACAGATGGAGCGGTTCATTGAGTTTGGCGAGGGCAAAGCCATGATGCTCAACAATGCTGACTGGCTTTTAAAGCTTAACTACGTGGACCTTCTTCGGGAAGTGGGGGCCTGTTTCTCTGTAAACAACATGCTGCGGGCTGAATGCTATAAGCAGCGGATGGAAAAGGGCTTGAGCTTCCTGGAATTTAACTATATGATCATGCAGTCCTATGACTTCTACCACATGTTTCAGGCCGTGGGGTGCAACATGCAGTTCGGCGGTGATGACCAGTGGAGCAATATGCTGGGCGGTACGGA
>ERZ791886.472-NODE-472-length-24744-cov-2.314270_pt1 | contig 24744 bp, 17 predicted proteins | sample MGYA00510158_ERZ791886 | MGnify/ENA primary metagenome ERZ791886 (study PRJEB30046, sample SAMN00792063) | human gut metagenome | study: EMG produced TPA metagenomics assembly of the A metagenome-wide association study of gut microbiota in type 2... | reverse complement strand
TAGGAGAACCAGCAGGCCGCGCTCTCCCCGATACCTGGGATGAAGCCGATCCAAATACCAGCCAAGGAGGATTTGACGATATTGGCAAGGTTTCTCCCAAACTCCTGAAACTTGATAATGGGCAGGCCGGCTTTTCCCTCTACCTTGGTATTCTGCTTGTTTTTCAGGGTGTAGAGCACTTCGCCGATACCGAACAGGCCCAGCATGGCAACGGTGCTATTGAAGCCGGAGAGCAGCTCGCTGCGGCCGAAGTTATAGCGGATCACAGACTGAACGCTCTCAGCGCCGCACATAGAGATGAAAAACCCAACAAAAGCGGCAATCCAGCCCTTTACCGGCCTGTCACCGGACAGGGAACCACAAATCATCAAGCCGAACAGGCAGAACAAGAAGGTCTCCCAGTCACCGAACTTCAGCGCAATGGTTGTGACGAAAGGCTGAATGATAAAGACAAACAGTGTGGCGGCAAGGGTGCCGATGACAGAGGCAAACACGGAATAGCCGCAGGCCTCTCTTCCGCGGCCCTGCTTCACCAGCGCATAGCCATCCATACAGGTCGCCGCGGCAGCGGCGGTGCCGGGGATATTGATCAGGCTGGCGGTGATGCCGCCGGAGCCAACAGCGGACACAAAAATGCCGATCAGCAGAGCCATGCCTTGTGTTACCGGAAGTGTATAGATAATGCTCAGGGACAACGCCATGCCCATGGTGGGCCCCAGGCCCGGCATTACACCCACAAAATAGCCAAGGGCAGTGCCGGCCAGCAGCATGACCCACACCATGGGATCACCCAAATAAGTGACAATAGCCTACGGCAGATAACCCCAGACAGATAGTAAAGCTTCCACGAATTTCCCTCCTTACGGCAGCAGCTGCAAATTCAGATGCAGCATCATGGGCACCAGATAAACTGTCACTGCCGTGTAGACCGCGGACAATACCAGCAAGAAGACAGGATTCTTCTGCTTCCAATTCAGATATAACAGCATGGCAAAGCAGTAAAGAAATGTAGTGATCAAAAAGCCAGCGTAATAGGCCGCGATGAGATATACGAGGGTCATCGCGGTCAGCACCAGCACCCGCAGCCAGGTCTCCTTGTCCATCTTGGGCGTTACCAGCAGACCCTTGTTTAGTTGCAGCGTGAGCATCACACCCAGAATCACGATCAGGACAGAGACGACAATGGGAAGCATCTTTGCCTGAACAAGCAGGTTGAGAACCCCCTCAACCTTTACCGGGTTATTCCGGATTTGCAAAGACAGTATCAGGGCGATCAGACCCACAGCAATCATGATGGGGCCCTCTACCCAGCGGCTTATTTTTTTATCTTTCATGAATACCTCCCCTGTTACACACAAGGGGCCGCCCCAGGAGGACGGCCCCTTGTTTCGAAACCGCGTTAAAAAGCTGATTGACTTTTACAAGTAAATCAGGGCCAAGGAGTAATCGCGGCGATGCGGTCATTGGTGGGATAGGTGAAGTCCTCGATGCGGGGGATGCCAAAATCCTCGGGAGAGACGCCGTCGGCGGCGAGGTTTTGGTCATACAAGCCCCAAGCATAAATGGACTCCAGTCTTGCGCACATTTCATCGCTTTCAAGACCGCAAGCGGGGCTGGGAGTCAGCGAGTTGGAATCACAGTATTCCTTGAACTCATCGGTTGCCACAGCGTACTCAAAGGCCTCTTGAATTTTGGCCACGACTTCGGTGGGGGTGTCACGAGGCACGCGAATGCCCCAGTACAAAAGCCCTTCCAGTGTTTCCATTTCGGGATAGTCAGTCAGCATGGAAGGCGCATCATAAGCACCAGAAGCGGCCTCCACATGAAGAGGATCGGCGTCGCAGACGCCCAGGATACGGATATCACCACTCACAGCCAGGTCCATAATGTCGGAGATTCCGCACCAGGACCACACAACCTCGCCGGCAATGACCTTCACAGCCGCCTCACGACCGCCGCTATAGGGGACAGTGGTGCCCTTAAGGCCGAGGGTGTCCAGCATCAGCTGACCGGTGAGCTGATTGATGGAACCAAACCCAGCGTTGCCCCATTTTATGCTGGAATCAGCCGCGATGGCGTCAAACAGCTCTTGGTAGGTTGTATAAGGGGAGTTGCCAGCCACAAACAGGACATAAGGGGCAGTGGCTCCGTAGAAGCCATACCAATCTTCCCAGCTCATGTCTGCATACTCCATGACCCGGAAACCGGAGGCGGTGTGAGCCACATCACCCAGCCAGCTATAGCCATCGTGGGGCTTACCATCTACCTGCATCGCAGCGATGGAGCCAGAGCCGCCAGTAACGTTGACTACATTGATATTCACACCCAGATACTCACCCATGATGGCACCAAGAGCACGGGCGCAGGTATCGGCAGTGCCGCCGGCAGTGTAAGCTGCGGCGATTTCAATGTCCTTTTTGGGCCAGTCAATCGCTTCAGGATTGTTGGCATCGCCGGACTGGTCATTGTTTGCAGACTGTTCGCCTCCGCAGCCAGCCAGACAGCCGGCAATCATAACCAGTGCGAGAAACAAAGTCAATAATCTTTTCATGCGTCTGCTCCTTCCATATTCTCTTTTCTTTTAGAGTCTAGCGTTTTGCTGGAAATGCGGTTTCGAGGAATTTCTGTTACACACCTTTGTGCGGTCAAATCGAGTGGCTGTATCAGCACTTACAGCAGGCCCAGCCCTTTGAGGATTTCTTTCAGTTCAGCGGTCTCCTTCTCCGTGGGGCCAGTCAAGGGCAGGCGCATGATCCCGCCGTGCAGGCCCATCAGGTTCATGGCTGCCTTGACAACGCCGAAGCGGAAGTTGCCCTCGCCATAGATGGCCGTGCCGGGCTTGTAGAGGACGCCGGTATCTTTGCGGACGGCGTTGCAGCGGCCGACAAACGCATAGTAGGGCTGCATCATGCTGATCAGCTCGTCAATCTTTTTGTTGTCGTTTTTCTGAGAGGCCAGGAACACGTCTCTGGGATACTCCGGGAAGAAGTTTCCAAAAGGAGTGGCCAGACCATCAGCTCCCCAGGGGTACTGATACTTGTACCACTTCTCACCAAAACCGCTGTACAAAGGCACGTCAAACTGCTTGACAACGCTGGCCATGCCATCGAAAGACATCATATGGGGGGTGTTGTCTTTCACGCCTGCGATCTTGCCATTTGCTCCAAAGCCTTCCAGCATCTTCTTCATCAGCGGGGGCTGAATCCAGGAGCCGGAGAAAGCGGGATTGTTATAAATCACGATACCAATGTCAATGGCCTCTGCCAGCTTTTCATAGTGGGCATACATCCCATCTTCCATGGGGACGAAGTAATAGGGCAGGATCACCTGTACGCCGTCAGCACCAATTTCCTGGGCAAAGCGGCTGAGTTCGATGGTCTCGTGTGTGCTGGCGCGGCCGGTGCCGCAGATGACGGGTACAGCACCGTTCACTTCTTCCACACAGATTTGCATAACCCGCTTGTGTTCCTCGTGGGACAGGTGGGGGAACTCGCCATTGCTGCCGCAGGGAGTCAGGGTGCAGTTTTCAAAATCCTTAATCTTATCAACCAGCCAGCGGATATTCTGGCGATACCCCTCATAGTCAACATCGCCATTTTCCTTGAACGGCGTGACTGCCATGTAGCTCACGCCGCCTTTTTTCAGATGCCTCTGTAGTTCGATTGGTTTCATAGCCATGGTAATTTGCTCCTTGCATTATAAGTAGTAGTTCATTAAAGCCCCTCTCCAAGGGCTATCGCTGTAGGTGATGATTGGATCGCCTGTTCCTTATTACATTTTGGTTCAAACTCACGCCCTTTGTGAAATACAGAAAACTTGAAAGATTCCTCTACATAGGTTTGTACGAGCTCGTGTTACAAAAATATCGTACTTTTGTGAGCGGTGTCAACGGAACACATACCAGCTGCTTTTTATTTACTTTTTTATCTAAAAAAGCAGCTCTTTTGTTAAAAAATAAAAAATAATTAAAATTTGATTGGAAAAAAGTTTTGGAGCAAAAAAAGAGGGCTTTTTTTATTTACACTGCGTTAATTCGAGTTTTTAATGCTGCTCCTTTGTGTCTATTCAAATTATTTATGGCAGTATGTGTAAAACGAAAAGAAAACGGGGAAATGGAGTGAGCCTCAAAGAGCAAATTCGCTGAAGCCATCCATCAGCCGGAGAAACATTTCTTCACACTTCGACCATCCACATTGGAGGAAGGTGCCCGGAATGCCAGCCAGGTGAAACCACATCGTGCAGTCATCGCCTGTTTCTCCCGGGGTGGGAGACTTCCTCCGGTGTTATGCGGAACAAAACAGGCCATATGCCTTTCATAAATCAGCAGAAGGTGTCGAGAAATTGCTAAAATTGTGCCGCGAGCGACCGGGTGCATCAGGCCGAGAAAGGATGTATAAGGTACTGGCCGAAGTTGCTCATAGTGGCCTGCTGGGAGGAAAACCAGGCAATTCAAAAACAAAGGCGCTGATATGGTGGGTAGTCAACGGCGAGACCGGGGCTGGGCAGAAAACGGAGCAGCTTCCAGCCTGAACAGATGGTAAAAGGAGCGAAATTATAAAACTCGGACCGAGTCTGCTTGTAACTATGGAGATTCATGGATCGAAGATCTTTGGCAGCACAGGGCAGTCGATCCTGACCTGTCAGAACATGGTTTGAGGGAGAAAGTGGCATTCTGCAGCAAAATGAAGGGATGGCATCACGTACGGCGTCTACCGGCCGGGACGAGATCACCAACAAGCACAAGCGGTGCATGCTCGTTCTCCTGGAACACTGCCTCCAACTACAAAAAAAGACCGCCTAGGCGGTATTTACCACCCAGGCGGTCAAGCCATTGCCGGACACATATCTGACGGGACATGAAAGCGCTATTGAGCATGTGGGGGAGGAGGTTCAACAGGATGAAAAACATGCTGCCGTCATAGAAAGCGGGGACGAAGAGAAAGGGGACTCCTTAAAACAGGAGATAAAACGGTAAAGGGACAAGTCTGTTGGAGGGATGCCCTTTCCGTCAAGTTGTTGGCCGAGGAGGGACAAGAGCAGCTGCTATTGGACCAGGGCAACATAACGCAATATCCCCCAAAATGAAGCATAGGAGAGGCTTTTCAGCATGCGCCCATATACGGTAAGCGGCAGTGTAACTGCGCAAGCGTATCACAGCTGGCTGGATGAGTGAAGACTGGCCGTACAAGATGGGGAACGATGCATGAGGGCAGCCGTTGGTAAGTCCACTGAGGAAAGCAACATGGATGCTGCGGCTAATGATTCCATATCCGCAGCGATTAGCGGCAATGAGGTCGATCAGGATGAATCCAACCATCAAGTGCTCTCGAATCGATGGCTTATAGACATAAAAACAGCAAAAAGCGAGTGAAAATACACAAACGGAGGGAGTACCACTGGAAGTTTGTATAAAATTTTCTGTATTTTACGAAGAGAGGCCTTGGCAATATGTATTTGTCTGTTTTGTATCCCAAACTGGACGACAAGAGGAGGGCAGACTGCAAATGCTGCTATCAGAATCCTGAGGTACAAGGGATGAGACTGAAGCTGTCAGAGCGGGACTGCAGGAATTGAAAACTCCCTGTGAGGAGCGGGAGCGTGAAAGACCGCCCAAGGAATCGCCCATACTTGCCCCACAAAGCTCTGCTTGGCGAGATAGCCGTCAAGAGTGAGCCTGAAGTCGTGTATTAAGAATACCAAACGCATCTCTCAGGAGCGTCAAAATGACGGAAACTCTCAGTATAATCTGATTCGGCACTTTACTGAATTGCTTTTTCACAAAAACGCATTAGGATAACGGCGCTTTGAGCGCGGCTAGCATTGCCGGCAGGGGAGAGCATGGAGGAACTGGTGCCATTGACAATACCGACAGCGGTGGCCCACTGAAGAGCATCTTCTGCATAGGAGGCCACCTGATTGGAATCCTCATAGCTGTCAAGTCCGGCCCGCTGGCTGACATCGTAACCCCTACTCTGGGCATAGCGGTACAACATGGTGGCTAATTGCTGACGGGTAATGGAACGGTTGGGACGCATAAAGCCGTCTGCATAGCCGGAGAGGATATTATTTTGTACAGCCCAGGTAACAGCGTCTTCATACCAAGCGCCCGGTACGGTGTCCTGATAATCAGAGATAGATCCGGCCACTGCGGGACGGCCCTCCAAATTGTAAAGAATTTGTGCCAGGTGAGCCCGGGAAATCTGTCTGTCAGGCCTGAAAACGGTGGTGGAATACCCGTTCATGATTTTGCGTTTGTAAACGTATAATACGGCATTGTAATACCAATCGTCTGACTTGATATCTGCAAATGGAAGTGGGGAGGGATTTGCCTCTTGCACCTTGTCCGGAATCACTTGGAGATCCATCTGCGATTTTTTCAGAAGACCAGCTATGGACCCGGTGGTGCTGGCAGCCTCAATACTGGAAAGCCCTGCATGCAGGATTTCCTCCAAGTCGCGTTTTCCCTGGTCGGAGTACAAAGTGAAATCATAGCTGCGGTATTCCATGTGTAGTTGGGCAACCGCTTGCTGCTTTTCCAGGGCCAGAGAGGCTCGGAGACGAAGAGATTCCACCAGCTCCTGTGTCAGGTTCTGTGTGTGGGGGACTGCTTCCTGAACAGCCTTCTCATAAGTAGGCTGCCACGAAGAGGTCACTTCTGATAGGGAGCGTACGGACAGACCGTTCAGAGTATCTGCCCAGGCGGCAGCGTCGGCTAATTGTGACAGGGACTGCAAGGATTCCTCTGCGACTTGCAGGGCAAGGGCGGTAATACGCTCCTGATCTGCGGGAGTGGTCAGGTCTTTGTGAACTTCGGCGGTGAAGCTGGTGGTAATTCCGCTGCCAGCCAAGAGCGCATTCTCGTAAATCTCAGCGGCAGACGCCTCGTTCACCGCCTGATTGCCAGACTGCTGGAGAACCATGCTGTGATCGCTGCGCCAAGCGTTTACAACAGCCTGAGCACGGGAGTCACAAGTAGGGATTTTGGACATGGCCTGCCCAGCCTGAGAAACAATAGCTTGCATTTGATCGCTGTTTACGGCGGCAGAGATTTTTTCGACAGCATCAGAGTGGATTTCTACAAGTGCGTTCCAGTCTTGAGCTGTGTAGTTGTCTGCAGGGTATTGGGAAAACACGGACTCCAATTGTCCCAAATACTCGTTTTCAATAGGGTCTCGCCAGATGGCGTATAGAGTAACGGTTTCTCCCTGAGATGCCGTCAGGTTTCGGACTTCCCCGCGATCCTGATAGCGGACAGGGCCTTCGGCGGTTGATGACCAACCGGCAAACTCTTTTCCTTCAGGGGCGGTCAATGTGCACTCCGGGAGTGCGGCGGCCTGGTCGTAAGTATAGATTTGTGAATTCATGGCTCCGTTGCCACCGTTGGCATCAAAGGCTACTGTATATGTGACAGGGGCCCATTTGGCGAACAGAGTTATCCGCTCGCCCTGATATTTGCCGGCTAGATTGCTGACCTCCTGCTCATCCTGGTAGGATTTTCCGTTTCCATAAGTGTTTTCCCAGCCTACAAAGCGATATCCATACCGGCTGAATTGGTTGGGAAGCAGGGCGAGAGGCGTATCCCATACGGCTGCCTGATCTGGCATGGTTCCGCTGCCGCCGTTGGCCGCAAAGCGGATCACATAGTCATTCGGGAGCCACTTTGCATAGAGGGTTTGGCCGGAAGCCTGTATGCTCCCTTTGATCGGACGGGAATGTTGGGCGTCTTCATACCATTCCACACGCTCATATCCGGTTTTTGGATTCTGCTCGGAGTAGAACCTTGGAGCGACCAGAAGATCTGCCCTGACCGGCAGGGTAATGGTATTAAGAAAGTTGTTCTGGGCGGTAAAGCCTCCGTGAACAGGGTCTAGGCTGGCGTTTTGGCTTAAATCCAGTTCTGTCAGAAAATTGTGATCTAGGTAGGCGAATTCTAGATCTTTTAGCATGGAAAGGTCTACACGGGTGAGCTGGTTGTCGAATACATCCATGAGTTTCAGGCGCGTATTGTCTGAAAAATTCACGGCAGTCAGGCGGTTATTACGGCAATACACGACTTCCAGAGCTGTACACCCGGCAAGATTTAAAGAAGTCAGAGTGTTGCCCGCGCAATTAAGGGCGGTTAATTTATGAAGTCCAGAGAGATCGAGCTGTTCAATCCGGTTAAATGCACAGTATAGATAGGTTAGAGAGCGATTTTTCCGCACATCCAGTTGAGTGAGCTGATTATATCCGCAAATCAGCTGTTCTAAAGAAGTAAAGACCTCAATCCCCTTCAGAGAAGCAATCCCCTGGCGGGAGACATCCATCTTTCGGATTGCAGAGAGCTCTTCCGCAGTAAAAATACCGTCAGCGCCATATCCGTTTAAATGCTCCGGATTGGCCAGCCACTGACGGAACTTTGAATCCGGAAAGATATCCTGTGTAATCGTAACAGCCTCCTGTACCGCTGGTTTGGTCGCAGCAACTCGCAGCGGAGGAATCAACTGCCATAATAAAAGCAGGGAGAGCAGGGTGCAAAAGCTTCGTTTGCAGAGGGGTCTCATCAGATATACAACTCCATTCAATACGTTTCACGGTCAGTCCATATCTTAACGAAGGGCCAACCGAGGTGGCATTGTAACAGGGAAGTTCCTGATTTACAACCGGAAAGTGTTTCATTTGTTGTCATTTTCTTGTTTTGCCCCCTATCTCTCAAACGCTTTTGCCAAGGCGCGGGTAAGGTTTCAAGTTTTTGTAAATACTCCTCACGGCTGACGAGCTGTTTGTCATTGGCAGTTGAAGATGGAACCGATCCATGAGAAGGTACAAAGCCACTTCATGACTGCATGACACTGCGCCTTCATGGAGAAAACCTCCGGCTGTCCAATCAGGGCAGGGGAATTGCCGATGCTTCATGCTGCTAAGCCAAGACAAGTGGAAGGGTGTCCCTGCCATATGCCCCAACCGGAGCCTGCAGGAGTAGAGAAGATGCCGCTGCCCAAAGGAGGCTGTTCTGCTTGCTGATTTGACAGCTTGACTTTTGAAATGGGATAGATACAAAAGGTAAAGTAGACACTGCGAGACCATTTAATCCCGCAGTGTCTACCTGGAAGAACGACAGGCCTTCGCGTTTGAAACCCCAGCGTTGTAACATTATTTGAAAAAACAAACGTCTATTTTGAACTCCGCGCCCTGGTCAAAACATCCCCCTCGGAACGGTAGATAGTTCTGAGGGGGATGTTCGTGGCTCCGTAGCGCAAAAGAGGCGTTTCAGAAGTCCTATTTTTGGTTGGTCTGGATGGTGGTCATCCGAAGGCCAACGATTTTGTGCCCGATTTTCTCAGCAGAAACGGTCAGCTGCGGTTTGCTAAGGCCGAGACCGGCTTGCGTGAAAGGAAGTTTGTATTCGGCTGAGTATTTGCCAGAAGAGGCTGGTAGCCCTATAACCATGCAAATTTAAGCCAAATCGCCGGCAGCCTTGATTTTCACTCGGGTGGTGTTTCCAGGATAGTATTGCAGCGGAACATCTTCGGCATCAATGATTTCCACCGTACCACGAATGGCGCCCGCGGCCACAGCCAGTTCAACTGCTTCAGCGCGGGCCTTGGCAAGGGCCTCGTCACGGGGAACCTTATCATAGTCGATCAACTGCTCATAAGTGCCGCTGACCTTGGAAATGGCAGAACCAATGGCATTTGCCACACTACCGAATTCATGCTGTGTCACGCTCTTTGCGCCAGCAAGATCAGAGGGCAAGACAATAGAGCCGCCTCCTACAAGGATAACATCAACATCATCAGCAGAGACCTTCATCGCATCAATAGAATCTTCACAAAGAGTACGGATCGCATCCATGGCCTTTTGGGCAAATTCCTCATCAATCTGAGAAACCAAGGCCGGATTTCCCAGATCAGCCATTCCAAGGCGGACTGCAATATCTGTGGCGGTACAAATATCTCCGCCAAAGCACAGGGCTTTTTCGGTGATCTGATAGCCCACAGAATCAGGTCCAACCGTTACAGTGCCATCTTCTTTCTGACGAACAATAGAACCCCCGCCAAGGCCGATGGAAACGACATCCGGCATCCGGAAATTGGTGCGCACACCGCCAATTGTGACCGCAACGCCGGATTCTCTGGGAAAACCGTTCTGGATCACGCCCAGGTCAGTGGTTGTACCGCCCACATCGATCACAATGGCATTTTTCAACTGGCTCAGATAGCAGGCGCCACGAATGGAATTAGTAGGACCACAGGCAATCGTCAGAATGGGATAGCGGCGGGCGTACTCCATGGTCATGAGGGTGCCGTCGTTTTGGGACAAATAGACCTGAGCGTTGGTCACGCCTTCATTGACCAGTGACTGGGCAAAGCCTTCCGTAAAGGTCTGTGCGACTTTGTAGAGCGCGGCGTTGAGAATGGTGGCATTCTCACGCTCAATCAGGCCCATAGAGCCGATTTCGCTGGAGACAGATACATGGACGTCCTCGCCCATGATCTCTTTGCAGAGCTTAGCCGCTTCCAGCTCATGGTCGTTGCGAACAGTTGAGAACACACAGGAGATGGCGACGGATTTGACATTCTGAGCCTTCAGCTCCTCAAAGAATGTAGCTGCGGCGGCTGTATCGAAGGGGGCCAGTTCTCTTCCATCGTATTCAAAGCCACCGCCGACAATGGCAGTCTTGACGGCAATTTCTTTGAGATCTTCTGCCCAATCGACCATTAGAGGAATGCCGCGAGAGGCGGGGGCACCAATGCGCATGACTCCGATCGGAGCCAGATTCTTTCTCTCCACAATTGCGTTTGTACACTGCGTGGTGCCCAGCATTGCCTGTCCGATTTCACTGCGGTTGACTCCGGATTTCTCAAGAACAGCACGAACGGCATGGAGGATGCCGTCATAGATGTTAGACGTGGTGTGCTGCTTGACGGAAGCAACGACATTCAGTTTCTCATCAATCAAGACTGCATCCGTGTTCGTGCCGCCTACATCAATACCAAGCTTATACATGCTCAACAGCCTCCTTTGCAGCGCTCTTCAAGGGGAATATAGTCTGTATCAACACCAAAGTACCGAGGGCCAACCAATTTCAGTCCCGCTTCTGTTCTCCACAGGGGGAAGCATTTCAGCCCCACAACCATGACTCGCTTACCATATTTCAAGGCGTCTGTGGGAACCGGGATAAAGGTTTCAATATCAACAAGGCAGATCAGGTCCGGAGTTGTGGCCAACAGCTTTCCATCAACCACTGCGGTCAGATTTTCGTTCTGGAATTCCACATAAGCAGACCGCCCCTTATCATCGCCAATACCATCCAGCAGGACCTTGCCAAAATTAAATCCATTCCGGACGTCGCGGAGCACATCACAGATCTTGCCCTGAAAGAGCTTATAGCCCTCGGTAATTTCAAGAAACGCCTCTTCTGGTGTCTTATCAGAGACCTCCTTTACCTTGCGGATAGCAGAACCCAGGGTTTCACTGCGGGTCACGATCCCGTGAACGCCGTATTCCTTCATAAACCTGCCTTCCATGGCGTACAGCGATACGGACACAGAGCCGCCGCAGGCCATGGTAACAGCTCGTGCCATTTCTTCCGTCCATTTGTTGGTAACGGTGCGGAAGATGCAGGAGTTGCCCTTTTCATCAACCATCGCCATGGGGGTTGCTGAGCCGCCGCCGATGGTGAATGTAACCATCTGCAGTTCTGGAAATGCGCGTCCCATGCCATCGCAGTCTACCAGTGGAAGCCCCAGACGTGCGGCGGCGGCAATAGGGAGCATGGAGTTTACACCGCCAGCTTCAATAGGCATGAAGGCATAGATAGGCTTGCCGTAAAAGGCGGAGACAGTTTCATAGAGAGTTTTATATTCCTCGCCACCGATTGCCTTCTCACAGAGGACTGTGGGAGCGCCCATCATAGCGATAGGAATCACCAGGGCGTCATCAGGCATTTCATCCGGGTCGAGTATCGTGACAGGTCCACATTCCTGAACGGCTCCAATAGCGATCAGCTTCCCCACATAGGGGTCTCCGCCACCGCCGGCACCTAACAGTGCCGCGCCTAAGGCGATATCTTCAATTTCTGGGATGCCAATTTTACGCAAATGAAACACTCCTTTTATATTAGATTCTATGCAGAATATGGGCAGGCGGAATACGTTTGGAATCGCCGTACACTGACAGCATGGGATCAGCAAATTACGGATTATCCTGCCTGCCGAAAGCCTTTGTGAGAAGAATATAAACAACTAAAGCGGCAACAATCCCATTGATTGAGCTGATGAAAAAGGGAATATTTAGAAAGGACAGGGCAGGAATTGTGGCGAAAGTGCCACCGGTCATACAGGCAATCAACGCACCAATCACAAAGGCAATCATACCAGGAGCATAAAAGCCCTTCCGAATTTTAAAGTTTTCGATCTTGCCCTTACCAATCAACCAATAATCAGCAATCATGACTCCCATCAAAGCGGGTACAATGGCAGACAGTAAGGATAGGAACCCCTGAATAGCGTTCAGAATACCAACAGCCGCCAGAACCGTACCAATGACGCCAGAGATGGCAGTTGTTATCTGGCTTTTCTTTTCATCCTGACCAAGCAAAACAGACAGAGCCAGGCCGCCGGAATAAGCGTTGGAAACATTGGTTGTCCAGGTAGCCAAGATCAATGCAAGCAGGCCAAGGAGCGGTAGTCCCGCTGTGGATAAAAATACACTAATATCATAGGAACCTGTGCAAATAGCAAGAATCCCTCCCAGCATAAGCACAATAAGGCCTGCTGGCAAAACACCGAGGACAGAGGATTTTACAACGTCCTTACGGTTCTTTGCAAAGCGGCAGTAATCTCCGGAAATCGCAGCGGCAACCACGAAGGAACCAACCGTCAGGCTGATGCCGTTCACAAGGCTCATAGGAGCAGCTGGCTGATATCCAACTAAAACCGCGCCATTGCCGGACAATAGATTGGTAATCAAGGCATATATGAGAACAATCCCCAACAGCGGAACGGCAATCTTATTGAGCCATTTGAGCCCGCTGAAACGGAAGCAGGCGGTCAGCAGCATGACGATGCCCCAGACCACGGAGGAAAGCCATACAGGGATGCTGAATCCGGACATGCCTTCCACCATAGACGAAAAGGAGGAGCCGCAGACAGCCGCCTGAATGCCGAACCAACCAACACAAGAGATGGTAAGAATGGTACTGATGATGTACTTGGCACCCATTTCACCAAGGGCTCCGCCAGCCATAACAGCGGTGGGCAGTCCTGTGTCACAGGCATGCATCCCCATAAAGCTCATCAGTATACAGATCAGGGCATAGCCGATGATGATGGCGATTGCAGCAGATTCCAGGGAAAGGCCGGCACCTATCATGCCGCCGATCATCAATGCCGGAACACAAATCATTGCTCCGATCCATACCATGGTAATCGCTCCCCAGCTTTGCCGATCTTCCGCCTGGATTTTAAAGCCCGTTGTCTGTTTCATGATTTCTCTCCCCATATTTCTCAAATCAGGTGAAATATCTCATATTTCCTTATGATTATAGTGAAACAGCCAAGAGAAAACATTGTTTAAAGAGATAAAGTTTCCCTCCGGTCATTGTCTCTTTGGACAATAACCGGAGGGAGCAGCGGAAAACATCACTCATTTTTTCCCGGAGGCAGCCGCATAATCCGCTGTAATGCAAGTGCATATAGCAGATTTTTAGATTGTGGGATATCGCCCACATGGAATCCAAGTAGATTGCCGGCCTTCTGCAGACGGTACTTGACGGTGTTCTTATGGACGAAGAGGTGGGCTGCGGTTTCAGTAATGCTGGAGTTCTTATCCAGGAGGAACACGGTCAAGGTTTTTATCATTTCCACGCCATCTTTAATAGACATAATGGGATCAAGCAGCGACATATATCTCCGCACAGAATCGTTTCCCTGCGCGGCGATTTCCCGGCATTCCTTTACAAATTCGATTTCTGAGACTGTAAAGAAAGCCCGCATGGGGAATACCTTTGTGCTGTCCTCTAGATAAGCGCGGTTTGTCTCATATACATATTTGGCATCTGCCGTGTACTGGAGCAAGGGGCAACGCGTTATTTTGGCGGAAAGACCATTTTCTCGGCAAAACTGTACAAGAGCATTCGTCCACTCATCCATCTCATGCAAGGTCCTGCTGCCGACAGGAAAAATCAGAATATCATTTTCATAGTGCCCGCACAGCCCGATTTTGGTGTAGAGGGAAGATAGTTCAGAAACCGCCCTGGCCCACGGAGAGAGGTTTTCACCCTTGAGGCTTCTTAAAATCCACATGTCACTTAAAGAGGCAACAGAAATATGATATAGATCACCCAGCCTGCGCATTTTAATTGGCTCGTCCAGAATGATGGCGCGTATGAGTTCGGATCGGTCTGTTTGGTCATGCGTTTTCCCCCAAACACCCATGCTTACACGAACGCCTTCCACAACTTGCTTCCAGAGAACCTGATCCAGTTTACTTCGTTCTGAAAACACGAACAAATACATGCGGCTATAACTGCTGGGCTGAATTTCCGCTCGATAGGCCAATAAATTCGGATTTCCAGCGATTTCACACGAGCAATCGCTGTTGATATGCCTCACGGTCTGACTGATCATATCGCCCCAGGATATCTCTTGATTCCGGGGCCATGAAGCCTCGCTCAAAACGTGGTATTCGGAATCTGTAATAACGGCTGAGGCCCTAAGCCGGTCGCTGGTAATCCGCAAGATGGTTTTTACGCTTTGCTGATTGGGCGGGACCTTTGTCATCTGTTCAAGCAGATCAATCGTAAATGTCGGGTTGTTCAGCTCATCCCGAACAATCGCATCCATAGTCTCCTGGATCACTTCACCGTAACGGAGGTTAGGTTCATTTTCGGGCATGCATATCAAAACAAAATTGAGTTCATCTGCCAGTTGAATCAGTTTTGGATCTACCCGTGGAAGAATGAGACCAACATAGTATAGAATCATCCCTACTTCGCCAGCCATAGCAAACATTCTGATATTATCACATTGGGCATCCACGTCATCGGCAATGTTGCAAAAGCCGGTGAGAATTAGTTCGCTTCCCCAAAAATCAATGCTCTCATATAGCTTTTTCTGCATATCTGTGGGGGTCGAATACTCCAGTACCGTGACGCTTGTGACAATCCGTTCAAGGCTGTTGTGGCCTGCCAGTACTTTTGCTCGCCGCAAGCAGGGTAATTCCAATAATTGAGAAACAGTCAAGCTCATGAGAGAACCACTCCAGAAACAGTTTTGACCGGTCGTATTTCATGATAACACAGGGATATCTTATGATCAAACATGATTTCAAAAATTTTCACTGTAAGGGATAGTGAACGGGGAATGAGTTCCCACCATCAGCCATCGTTCTGCAATCTGAAAGTTCGGAAGAACGGTCTGCAGCTGGGACGGCAACGGCAGCAGAGTGTCTGTGAGAGATGTATTCGTATTGCCGGGGTGTCTTACCTAGTAATCTACGCCAGATGCCATACGCAGCTTTGCCGGAAAAGCAGACGAAGCAGCTTGAATTCATGCGGAGATATGGTGGGAACCTATACTCGACGCAGAAGAAAATCCCTGTTATACTTGTGGAGAAAAACAAAGGGGGAAAAGAAAAATGACCAGAATTCTGTTTGTCTGCCACGGCAATATCTGTCGGAGCCACATCGCAGAGTTCGCCATGAAGGAGCTGGTGAAAAAGGCAGGGATAGAGGACCAGTTCCAAATTGCCTCTGCAGCTACCAGTGCGGAGGAGGTTGGAAACCCGGTATACCCGCCGGCACGGCGGAAGCTGGCGGAACACGGAATTAGCTGCGCTGGAAAAACTGCCCGGCAGGTGAGGAAAAGGGACTATGCCGATTACGATCTGCTGATCGGCATGGATCAGGTAAATATCCGAAATCTCCGACAGATCTGTGGTGGGGACCCGGATGGGAAGATTCACTTGCTGCTGGAATATGCGGGAGACCTGGGACAGGAGGTGGCCGATCCCTGGTATACCGGGGATTTCGAGGCCACCTGGCAGGATGTTCTGGCGGGATGCCGAGGGATACTCAGGGGGCAGGAGGGAGCTCGGGAACGGGTAAACTGATTGTACTGAGACAGAAAGTCAGCATAACATCAAGTTTCAAATTTGACGGGTCTGTTTTTGAGATGGATTTATTCAGCTGAGTATGCAACTGATAGTGCCATTCCTTAAAGAGACGTTCTGAATCCAATGGTTCAGGACGTCTCTTTGCTTTTCCAATTGACCATACTTGAGCTGAACAGTCCGCATTCGCCTTGGTTCTTAATTTTGCGGTTTTAACGTAAAATGGACATATTTACATCGAAGAATGTACTTCTCTGATGTGCTTGTGCAGAAAACGCCAAATAAAAATACAGAAGGGACATCCAGACCTTTCATATCAACGTCGGCGGAGAACGAAAGGGGAACCTGGAATCAAAGGCAGCGGCCTGGCAGCATAGGAGTGCATCTATGCTTTTTGAGTGAATGCACTTTGTCGGCAGGCACTATATGAATTTTTCGCAGTCATTATCAATAAAATTATGGTATAAGTTACTTAATGATTGATACAGATTGAATGTGCGCACGGTTTCAATGGCTGTTTCAATCCAGCTGCGGGACGCCGCTCTGTGTGATTTGGAAAAGGAGGCTATGTCATGAGCAATGAACCTGTCAAGAAAGAGCAGAAGCTAAAGCCCTTCGTCTTTGTGCATCCCACAACCGGGAAAGGAAAACTCTGCGCGGTGCTGTTTCTCATTGTGATTCTCTGCAGCATCGTGCCGATTATCAGCCTGGTGAACCAGCCAGTCCTTGTTCTGGGAATGCCGCTGATCATGCTGTGGTCCATTGGGATCGTGCTTGCGGTGGTGATTGTGCTGCGACTTGCGCTTCATTGGGGGGTAAAGTGATGGAAAACTGGATTCTGCCTTTTATTATTACCGTTATTTACACGATTTTCACGATTGTGATTGGAATCTTGCCGGGAAGAAAGATGGACATGACCCAGCATAAAAACTGGGGGGTCGCCGGCGCGACCATGGGGCCGCTGATGCTGTTCTTCATGCTGGGTGGCTCTCAAATCAGTGCCTATACCTTTATGGGTGCCCCCGGCACGGCCTGGTCGAACGGCGTGAGCATTCTTTACGTCAGCGTATACCTGGCGCTGATGCAGATGGTTGGCTATCTCATCAATCCCCGCATTATCCGCCTTTCTAGAAAAAGCAATATTTTGACGCAGTCCGAGGCTTTCGGCGTCCGCTATGAAAGCCGCTTTGTCCGGGCGTTTGCCACCTTTGCTGGCTCTTTGACGATGGTGTGCTATGCTGTGGTTCAGGTGGTCGGCTGCGGCTATATCATCAATGTGATGAGCGGCGGGCACATCCCCATGTGGCTGGCAGAAATTCTGATTTTGATTGCGGTTTTCAGCTATGTCTATTCCAGCGGACTTGCCTCAGTGGGCTGGGTTTCCATCATGCAGGGACTTTTGATGTTTGTGATCGCAATTATCGCCGCTTTCTACCTGTGCTACAAATTTACGGGTGACTGGACGTGGTTTACTACCTTTGAGAAAATTGCGGAGGTCTCTCCGGCGCACTTGACCCTGCCTGGCCCCACCGGTACTTGGACAACCGCGTTTTGGAGCACCTCTATTCTGATTACCACGGTTTCCGTGTGGCCGAACTTCTGGATGGCCGCTACAGGAGGCAAGACAGAAGAGGATGCACGCAAGGCCACCACCTTGGTTCCGCTGTATCAGCTGGTCATGATTCCTATGATGGTAGTGGGGTTCGTGTGTATATTTGCCATGAAGAACTACACCGGGGCTATGGATAAGGTCGGGCTGACGCTGGCTCTGGAGTCCATGCCCTGGCCCCTGGTGGGACTGATGGGGGCCGGTACGCTGGCTGCGGCACAATCCTCCTGCGCTCCGTTGTTCCAGTGCTTGGCCTTTTCCTGGACCAACGATGTGTTTGTTCCATATGGCTTGGTAAAGGATGAGAACAAGGGACGTGTCCAGCGGCTGATGCTGATCCCCTTCATGTTCGTGATTATTCTGCCGCTGTCCATTATGAATCCCTCGAACCTGGTGAATATTCTGAACGTGGGCTATGGGTTCCTGGGACAGATTTTCCCCATGATTCTGGGGGTATTTGCCTGGCCCCGGAGTACCAAAACCGGTGTGTGCACAGGCCTCGCCGTGGGGCTTACGGTTACGATCCTCTTTACCTTTGTCTGGGTACACCCGCTGGGGATTCATGCCGGCATCTGGGGGCTCATTTTCAATCTGCCTGTCAGCATCCTTGTGAGTCTCCTGACCAAGCCGGCGAAACGGGAGACTCTGGACAAATTCTTTGAAAAAGATTTCCTGGATCAAGCCTATGAGACTGCCTGAATGAGAGCCACGGCGATTGAGAAAGGGGGAAGCATGAGAGCGGCGGATACCGTATTTCTTCACGGCCACGTGATAACTGTCAATGAAAAAGACGAGATTGCAGAGGCGGTGGCTGTCTCAGGCAATCAAATCTGCATGGTGGGTACTTCGGAAGAGGTACAGGCGGCAATTGGCACCGAGACGAAGGTGATTGACCTGCGGGGCCGGACGCTGATGCCGGGATTCATCGACGCGCATATGCATCTGACCCCTCTGGCGCTGCTGGCTGGAGAATATCTGGATGTCAACAGTGATCAGCTCCCCACCATAGACGCGCTTAAGGAAGCCATTGCAGAGCGGGCAAGGCAGGTTCCCAAGGGGACCTGGATCAAGTGCTGGGGATATGAACAGAGCAAGCTCCTGGATCAAAGGCACCCCACGGCAGCGGACCTGGACGAGGCCGCACCGGATCACCCGGTGCAGGTCGTCCGGTGCTGCGGGCATATGGGTGTATACAACTCAAAGGCGCTGGCCCTGATTGATTTGGAGAAATTCCAGCCAGATGAGGTCAGGGAAGGGCCACCGGACTTTTGAAGGAGTCCGCCCACAATGCCCTGTGGAGTCAGGTCGCCTTTACCCGGGAGGGACTGGCGGAGGGGCTGCGAAAAACCAGCCGGGAGCTGCTATCCATGGGAATTACCAGCGTGCATGATGCGGGCGGGTACGGCGCAAAGACGCTGGACATGATGGAACAGGCCAGTCGGACGGGAGACCTGGGGGTGAGGGTATATCAGCTGCTGTACTCCACGTTTGGAAAGGAGGCTACAAACGACTGGCAGGCACACATCCGCGGCAGCGGAATCCGAACGGGCTTTGGAAACCGCTGGTTCCGAATCGGCGCGATGAAGCAGTTGTTGGACGGCTCCACCAGCGGCCCATCCTCCGCCACCAGAGCGCCCTACAGCCATGATCCGGAGCTGAAGGGGATTTTGAACCTGTCCCAGCGTGAGATGGACGATTTTGTACGGATCAACCACGAAGCGGGTTATCAGGTGACGGCCCACGCTGTTGGGGACTTGAGCGTGGAGATGTTTTTGGCGGCCTTGGAAAAGGCGCTGGGGCCGAACCCGGCGGACAGCTTTCACCGGATTGAGCACTGTGCGCTGACAGATGAGCGGCTGATAGAGCAGCTTAGGCGGCTTAAAATCACTCCCATCTCCAATCCTGGCTTTTTCTATGAAAACGCCAGTGCGTACATCCGCTATTATGGCGACCGGGTCCGACACATGTTTCCGCTGAAAAGCTATCTGGAAAAGGGGATTCCAACCGCCTTGGGGTCAGATGCCCCGGTGATCAGCGCCAACCCCATGATCGGCTTGTACGGAGCCGTATGCCGCAGGGATAAGTGCTCCGGTGAGACAGCCGGCAGGGAACAGCGGGTCGGACTGCTGGATGCTATTCGGATGTATACCTACAACGGAGCCCTGGCCAGTATGGAGGCGGACCGAAAGGGCAGCATTGAGGCTGGGAAGCTTGCCGACCTCACTGTGCTCTCATGCAATCTTCTCCAATGCCCGGAGGATGCCCTGAAGGAAGTACAGGTGGATTTCACTATGGTAGATGGGAAATTGGAATACAGCAGAGTCGATGTCTGAAGGATGAATATCGGAAAGAAAGGATGCTATGATGAGTGTAATGTATGCAGATACCGTCATCCTAAACGGAAGCGTGCTGACGGTGAACCAGCAGGATGATGTCACCGAGGCGGTAGCCATTCGGGATGGAAAGATTTTGGCGGTTGGTTCCAATTCGGAGATTGAGGCGTATATCGGTGACGAGACCAACGTGATTCAGGCAGGCGGAAAGACCGTGATGCCCGGTTTTGTAGATGCCCACATTCATTTCGGTATGTACGGACTTCTGGACCACGGTATTATTGACATCAATTATCCCAAGGCAAAATCCATTGAAGAGATTAAGGCTCTGATCCGCGCAGAGGCGAAGAAAAAGAAGAAGGGCGAGTGGATCAAACTCCAAGGCTATGATCACAACAAACTCTTGGAAAAGCGCCACCCCACCAAGGAGGATCTTGACGAGGCGGCACCGGAGAATCCAGTCCAATGCACCCGCTGCTGTGCACATATGGCGGTTTACAACTCTCTGGCTCTGGAGATAGCCGGCGTACATAGTGCCGATCAGTATGCGCCGGGAGAGGTGGTTGTCAACGAGAACGGCCAATTGCACGGGCTTTTGAAAGAGACCGCTCACATGGACACCAGCACCAAGGTGGAATTTTCCTGCGATGAATTGCTGGACGGATTTGTAAACGCAGACCGCATCATGCTCTCCCTGGGAATCACCACCGCCCATGATGCCGGCGCATATGGAGCCGCCTCCACCAGTGCCATGCAGGATGCCTGTGAGAGCGGCGCGGTTCATGTCAGGCTTTATCCCATGCTCTTTGATATGTTCGGCAAAGAGTCCGGCAAGGAGTACATCCGCACATTTATCAGGGCCGGCATCCATACCGGCTGCGGCAGTCAGCACTTCAAGGTGGGACCGACCAAGATCATGCTGGACGGCAGCTCCAGCGGTCCGTCCTGCGCCGTGATTGAGGGGTATAGCCATGATCCTGCCAACCACGGCATTCAGGTCTGGGAACAGGAGGAGGCAGACGAAATCGTGCTGGCAGCGCACAAGGCCGGCTTCCAAGTGACGGCACACGCCGTGGGTGACAAGGCTGTGACGATTATGGTCAATGCCATTGAAAAGGCGCTGCGGCAATATCCAAGAGAGGACCACCGGCACAGAATTGAACACTGTGGACTCACCAATCCGGAGTTGATCGGAAGAATTGCAAAGCTGGGTATTATCCCGATTTCCAACCCATCCTTTATCACGATTAATGGCACGGATTATAACCGCTACTATGGAGAGCGTGTGGACTATCTCTTCGCACTCAAAAGCTACCTGGACGCCGGGATCATCACAGCAATCGGTTCTGATTCTCCGGTGACGCATCCCAATCCTATGAACAGCCTCTTTGGCGCGCTCAACCGGAAGGATCAAAAGACTGGGGACAGTGTGGGCGAGATGCAGAAGGTCGGCGTCAAGGAGATTATCCGCATGTTCACCTATAACGGCGCGTATGCCAGCTTTGAGGAGACTGTCAAGGGCAGCCTGGAACCGGGCAAACTGGCAGATATCGTGGTGCTGACAGAGAATCTGTTGGACTATCCCCCGGAGTCTATTCAAGATGTGCGCGTAGCGTACACACTGGTGGATGGTAAAGTTGTTTACAAGGCAGACGCCTGAGGAGCCCCCGGTACAGCTCCATAAGGAGGCGCCCAAAATCAGCCTCATAAAAGGCGCGGCGCCGCTGGAAGAGCCAGACATCAAACAACGCCGTCTCAACGCAGCAAAAGACGCCTCCCACTTCTGTGGGAGGCGTCTTTCTGTCTTCAGGAAGACTGCAAAATCAGGCCAGGCTCTGTACGAACGACAAGCAATGCCTAAGACTTGGCGCTGGTGAACAGGCACTTTGTTCAAAACATGCGTGGTTGCTGGTTTGTATATTTTGCGTATAGATTTTGTTAAGAAAACATTGTAAAATACAACAGTTGAAAAAACAACAATAGGAGACGCGTATGCCAAATCGAATCGAGATGTTTCGCCGGGTGGAGCGGCAGTACTTCCGGGATCGGCTGGGCACACTGGGCCTGCAGCCGCTGGACGGTTTGATCATCCGGCAGTTGGGGCGCGAGGGACACCTAAAGCAGGAGGAACTTGCCTGTAAAATTGCAGTAGATAAGGGCGCGGTGGCAAGAAGTCTTGCCCGGCTGGAGGAGCAGGGACTGGTGCAGCGGCAGGTCAGCGACCAGTGCCGGCGTGAAAAGCGGGTTTCTCTGACATCGCAGGGCAGAGAGATGCTCGCAGTGGTCCAGCAGGTGATGAGAGAATGGAATGACATCAGCTACCGGGGGTTCTCTCAGGAGGAACGGGCACTATATGAGGCATTTTTGACCCGAATTACGGACAATGTGATGCAGTTTAGACGAGGAGAAGAGAGAGACCATGGTTAAAAATCTGACAGAAGGCAAGCCTTTAAAACTACTGTTTTTCTTTGCCCTGCCCATGGTGGCAGGCAACCTGTTTCAGCAGCTCTATAACATGGTGGACACTGCGGTTGTTGGGAAATTCGTGGGTGAGGATGCGGTGGCGGCGGTGGGGTCATCCTTTCCGATTGTATTTTTGTCGGTGGCCGTCGCCTCTGGATTGTCCATGGGATGCAATGTGGTGGTCTCCCAGCTTTTTGGCGCTGGACGAATTCATGAGATGAAGTCCACCATTTCAACAGCAATCCTCTCCCTGGGAGTTCTTGGCCTAGTGATTATGGCACTGGGAACCATCCTGGCCGGCCCTCTGCTGCGGCTTCTGGGAACAGACCCGGATATTATGACGGACTCGCGGACCTATTTGCAGATTTATTTTGGCGGAGCGGTCTTTCTCTTTTTGTATAATACGCTCAACGGCATCTACAACGCCCAGGGGGACAGCAGGACGCCTTTGATTTTCCTGATGATTTCCAGCCTGACCAATATTGTGCTGGACTTGCTTTTTGTGATCCAGTTCAACATGGGGGTCGCGGGGGTGGCCTGGGCGACGCTGATCGCCCAAGGGATGTGCGCGGTGGCGTCCCTGCTGGTGATGTTCCGAAGAATGAAGAACATGCCCTGTGAGCCTGAAAAGGAGGGAACAAAAATTCCCCTGTTCCATATGACGGCGGTGAAGCGCATCGCCCAGATTGGGCTGCCCTCCATGCTGCAGCAGTCCCTGGTGTCTCTTTCCATGATGATGATGCAGGGCCTCGTCAATACCTTTGGCAAGGTGCTGGTGGCCGGGTACACGGCAGCCACCAAGATTGACACATTGGCCATGCTGCCCAATATGAATATTTCCAATGCTATGTCCAGCTTTACCGCACAAAATATCGGCGCCGGAAAATATGAGCGGGTTCGGGAGGGACTAAAGGCCTGTATCTTGATGGTGGTAGCGTTTTCGTTGCTCATTACCATAATTCTGTTTCTCTTTGGCAATCAACTGCTGTCTTTGTTCCTGGACCCGGGAGATACCTCCGGCGCGCTGGGATATGGACTTTCGTATATGCATACAGTTTCCGTCTTCTATATCTTGATGGGGCTGCTGTTCGTCCCCAATGGCATGCTGCGCGGCGCGGGGGATATGGGGGCCTTTACCATCAGCTCCATGGCAAACCTTTTTTCCCGCGTGGCCATCGCCTACGCCCTGGTCTATCTCACGCCATTGGGGGCCAACGCGATCTGGTGGTCCATTCCCGCCGGGTGGCTCATTGGAGCGACGGTATCTCTGCTCCGGGTGAAGAGCGGAAAGTGGATGCGCAAGGCAGTGGCTGACCGCTGATCGCAGCTTTTGCCCCTGAGACCGCGAATGAGACCTGAGAACCTGTGCCGCACCCGCAGCTTCGGTGGCTTATTTTAGAAGGCAGGCATGACCGGTTATGAATACATTCCTGTTGTTTGCAGCGACAGAACGGGGGACTGCGGCAATAGGGCCGGAACACATGGAGGAGGCTGAACTGTGATTCAGGAGGAGCACGACTTTTCCCGGGGAAGCATTCCCCGCAATATTCTCTCGCTGGCCCTTCCCATGACGGCGGCGCAGCTGATCAATGTGCTCTATAGTGTGGTGGACCGCATCTATTTGGGGCAGCTTCCAGGCCATTTAGCTCTGACAGGACTGGGCTTGACCATGCCGATTGTATCCATTGTGATGGGTTTTGCCAATCTGTGCGGCACCGGAGGCGCGCCGCTGTGCTCCATTCACCGCGGAAAAGGGGAGGTGGAGGAGGCGGAGCGGGTGATGGGAAATGCGTTCACGCTGCTGTTGCTGTTTGGCGCCGTGATTACGGGAGCATTTCTGCTGCTTAAACGCCCTCTGCTCTACCTGTTCGGTGCCAGTGACGCGACCTATCCCTATGCCGAGGCATATATGACCATTTATTTGCTGGGAACGGTGCTTGTCATGATCGGTCTTGGGATGAATCCCTTTATCACATCCCAAGGATTTGGAAAAATCGGGATGATGACAGTGGGGTTAGGTGCAATCATCAATATCATACTGGACCCCATCTTGATCTTTGCGGCAGGAATGGGTGTGCAAGGGGCGGCTTTGGCCACGGTGATCGCCCAGGGCTGCTCTGCGGCATGGGTGCTGGGATTTCTCACCAGCCAACGGGCGGTGCTGCGGCTGCGGCTGAAGAATATGGCACTGCGTGCGGTCAGGGTAAAAGCGATTGTGACACTGGGACTGTCCGGCTTTTTCAT
>ERZ791886.467-NODE-467-length-24923-cov-2.393317_pt1 | contig 24923 bp, 20 predicted proteins | sample MGYA00510158_ERZ791886 | MGnify/ENA primary metagenome ERZ791886 (study PRJEB30046, sample SAMN00792063) | human gut metagenome | study: EMG produced TPA metagenomics assembly of the A metagenome-wide association study of gut microbiota in type 2... | reverse complement strand
TACACCCCCCATAATTAAAATAATCAGGAAAATACTGGGGATAGCCATCCATATCGCAACGCCAGCCTGGCGTAAAGTCGGGCGTTCTGGCTTTGGATAACCGCGACGTACCGCGATAATACCGGCTATTACCATCAGTGCCAGACCCAGCAAAATTCCCGGAACATAACCCGCCAGGAACAGTGCGGCAATAGAAGTACCACCACTGACCAGTGAATAGACGATTAACGTATTACTTGGTGGAATAAGCAAACCCGTCGGGGCAGAGGCAACGTTAACCGCAGTACTGAATGCCGGGTCGTAACCCTCTTTAACCTGTTGCGGATGCATGACGCCGCCCATCGCAGCCGCCGAAGCCACGGCTGAACCAGAAATTGCCCCGAACAGCATATTGGCGAGAATATTACAGTGGGCAAGTGAGCCTGGCAGACGACCGCCGAGAATACGGGCAAAGTTGATTAATCGTCGCGCTATTCCTCCATGGTTCATAATGTTGCCAGACAAGATAAAAAATGGGATTGCCAACAACGTAAAACTATCTAACCCGGAGGCTAACTTTTGGGAAACCACACTCAATGCTGAGTTGAAATCGAGTTGTGTGGAAATTGATGCCAGTGTCGATAAACCAATGGCATAAACAATAGGTACACCTAATGCCAACATAAAAAAGAAGGCACCAAATAACACAATAATCGGTAACCAGTCATCCATAATTTCTCCATTCCTACTATGGTTGGTTGTTGTTTGTTATCTTTAGAGTGGTTGTTTAAGTTCGGTTAAAACCATATCTATGGTGTATATAATAATAAGTACACCACTAATCGGGATGCTCATATAGATATATCCCATTTGCCAGCCTAAAGCGGGCGAGGTCTGACCTGAATCGAATGTATCCATCGTTAATAGCCCACCACCATATACCATAATGATGGTTGCGAAGATAATAACGATAATCTGAATACACAAAAATAAATGACGTCGGGCTTTTCCTTTCAGCATCATAGGTAGCAGGTCAATCGCCAGATGCCGGTTTTGCCCTGCGGTGTATGCCCCACCAAAAAGTCCAAGACAAATAAAGAGCAAACGGCTGAGTTCATCTGTAAAAATACTGGGACTAGTAAATATAAATCGTGCAGCCACCTGCCACGTCACACATGCCACGATGATCGCCAAAATGGTAATGTTCAATGCTGCAAGCAGAGCATTAATAGATCTAATTATATTTCGCATAGTGATTAACCTTTGCAATATCATTCATCCTGTGGCTGGTAAATTGTCCCATTAAGAAAACCAGGCCAGTTTTTTTCAAACCAAATACCTCGGATAATAGGAAACTCACGAACAGGTGTTTCTCTGACGTGAAAGATACCGTTGCAATAATGAATAAGTAGTTTATCTTTTTTATCCTCAGTACGCTCTGAACGAAAGCGCCAGGCATCACAAAAACCATTTCGTGTTTGCGGAATAGAATTTCCATCCCTGTCGAGAATAATACGTGCTCCCCGACTACCACCACCTGCGTCAATATAATGCGTTAATTGCGTTAATACGGCGGCAGAAGTCAGTGCCATATGCCGCCACATAAACAGCTCGGCAACTTCACCCACATGTTTGATAGCCAATCCATGCCGTTGGACAAATTCGCTCAATAGCAGGGCATCGCGAGTGGCGCGTCGGACTTTATCGGCATGGCAAATAAATCCCGCATGGTCAGACATTCGTGCCTGAATTTTTTCTCTCACAACCGACAACGGCATCCCGGTCCCGTTATCGTGCGCCTGAGTAATGATCTCTCTTATAGAAGCCAGTGTAGGAGCTACCAGCTGTGCTATATCTCCATCAATATTCCGCTTTTGCGTGCAACCAATAAAACGTGCCAGACGAACAGCAAAAACCTGCCCGGCATTCAATGCTGCACCACCAGGGCGAGTGACGCCGTGTGTGCCAGCAACTTCCCCCACGGCGAAACAGCCGGGCAGGGAGGTTTGTCCCCAGATATCCACTTCAATGCCGCCATTCATATGCTGATTATTCATGGCAAACTGCAAAGGCTGTGTGGTGAGATCGTAACCGTGCATCTTATACAGCGAGATAGACAGCGGATTCATTCGTTGCAGCCGTTCGATGGGCGATGGTGCCAGAGCGTCGTTATTTTCCAGATACGCGCGAACGTCGTCGTCCAGTCGATCTAATGAGAACGGCAGGTCACCCGGCACCGCTTCAGGATTGCGATTGAAATCCATAAATACCTGACGCCCTGATTGCTGCTCTTGCGCTACTGCCATATCTAACAAGCTGGAGCCAAAATCCATCACCCGAGTGGCGTGGAACGGCCACTGATAGCCTTTACGGAAAATGTTTGAAGCCAGCTCCTGGGTGGTGCGATAGTAATCCGCGAGGAAGTTATACTCGTTACCCTCAGCATCCACGGAATAGATATACGGGATCACCTGTACATAGGTGCCGGATAAATTCCACGGAAACGTGCTACGCGGCGTGCCTATACCAAACTGGCTTTCGGTCAGATTGGTTAGCGTCAGGCCTTCCTCCAGCGCCAGCCCCAGCGAGCCAAAACATTTGTGTGGGTACACACTGTCGCGATAAAGCTCGCCAGGCCCTCCTGTTGCCAGTACCACATTGGGCGCAGTCACAATTGCCAGCCCCCAAGGGTTATGGGCGCGATGACCGGTCGCGAGGATTGCCCCCGCAACACGGTCTTCGCCGTTTTCGTCACGCTGATGCAGCAGTTTAATCACTGTTGCACTGGTCAACACTGGAATGGCGAGGCGCTGTACTTCTTCCAACAGCACTTTCACCATTAACCTTGAGGTACGCGGCCCACACGAGGTTGCACGCCCGGCTTCGTCATGGTCGGTTTGATAACGAAGAATCGCGCCATAGCGATCTTCCGGTAATTCCAGACCAAGATATTGCAACCCGCCAAGAGTGTGCAGAGAACCTACCGCTTCGACATAAGCGGTGTCGTGATCCATCGCCCCACCGCTCGCCAGTGCCTCTGCCAGTTTGGTGAAGTTGTCGCCGTTGCCCGCGGTAGCGGCGGTAAACAGTGTCTGTTTATCGGAACCAGAACATGCCGACGTCCCCATATATAACCCGGCGGTGGCGATCAGCACATTTTGCTGGCGGCGTTTAAGTTCCACAGCTGCACGCAGCCCGGCTGCACCACTGCCGACTACCAGGGCATCTGTTTGCCAGAGTGGGTAATCAACACCGTCTACCGTGACAACCCATGCGGGCTCTGCCTGTGCAAAACCCTTTGGGAAAGTAACGTGCGTCAGCGCATCAAGGATGGTGTCATCAAGCTGACTCATGCATCCTCCATCGGCGTAAACAGGCTACTTTCCATCAGGCGTGGGTGCTTGATAATTGGACGGAAAGCCATATACGGCAGAATGTCGCGCTCAATCTCCACACCCGGCGCGATTTCAATTAATTCAACGCCTTCTGCCGTTAACTGGAATACTGCGCGTTCAGTGATATACAACACTTCCTGACCACTTTGCTGTGCGTAGGCGGCGCTAAAAGTGATTTTTTCCACCTTGGTAACCAGTTTAGGGATTTGACCTGACTGGGCGATATGCAAGCCATCTGGTGTTATATCGATCTTGCTGCCTTTAGCGTCGAACGTGCCGCAGAACACCACTTTACGGGCATTTTGCGCAATTTCGAGAAATCCGCCGGGGCCAATCAGATTGCCATTGAGATGGGAGACGTTGACGTTACCGTACTGATCCATCTCTCCCATGCCGAGGAAGGTGATATCGATCCCTCCGCCACTGTAGAACTCAAATTGATCGAGTGATGGAATAATGGCATCGGCGTTGCGGGCGCAGCCGAAAAACGCATCATCCAGCATCATGCCGTTATGTACGCCTTGCTCGACGCTCAGCCATAAACTTTGGTAAGGAACGCCTTCGCGCAGCGCTACTCCTGGAATGCCGCCGGGAATACCAAAGCCAAAGTTGGTTGAAGCGCCAGCTACCAGTTCGCGTGCTGCCCGACGGGCAATCAGGCGACGTACCGGATGACTAACCAGTTCAATAGCGTCGTTAGAACTCAGACGGCGATGTTGGCCGCTGATGGTCAGGTCGTAACCGCCAAGATAGGTTTGTGGTTGTTCGCGGTGTTCAACGATGCCATCAACCAGAATGCCCGGTAATTTGACCCGGCGTGGTTCAATCGCGCCAGCTTCCAGCACATCGCGTACCTGTACGAACACTTTGCCGCCGCTGTTGTGTGCTGCCAGCGCCATGGAATAGCTATCCATATCAATCGCTTCTTCTTCAAGGCTGACGTTGCCTCGAGGATCGGCATAAGTGCCACGCAAAATCGCGTAATCCACTTTGAAAGGGCGATAACGAAGTTTGGTTTCACCGTCGATTTCAATCAGTTCTACCAGCTCGTCGGTAGTGCATTCATTCGACTTACCGCCGCCATTGCGTGGATCAACAAACGATCCCAGCCCAACGTGGGTAAAAAGCCCCGGACGTCCGGCGCCGATCTCCCGTAGCAGTGCCTGAATCACGCCACCAGGAAAGCAGTAGGCTTCAATCGTGTTATTTTTTACCAGCGCCTGCATTTTGGGCGACCAGGTAAAGTGCCCGGCAATAATGCGTTTGAGCATCTCTGCGTGCGCAAAACGATTAGTGCCTTTGCAGTCGCGATCGCCAATACCCAGCGAGTGGATTAGCGTCAGGTCGCGAGGGTGTCCGGTTTGCAGGAAACGCGCTTCAATAGCAGCCAGAATATGGTCGGCTTCCACCATACCGCCGCCGTTACCGCTAATAGCAATAGTCGCACCGTCCTGAATTTGCGCCGCCAGTGCCTCGGCGGTTGTTATCTTACGCATACAATTTCCTTATTGATTATGGAAGCTCACGCTACTTTTTTCGGCAAAGGCGCGCGTCGCCTGCTGGCAATCCTGAGTGGCAGACATTAATCCGGCCAGTAGCTGGTGCGGGTAATCGGCATGTTTATTTTCCAGTGCCAGAATCAGTTGCTTAATATGCGCCAGTGCCACCGGGCCGCATTTTTCCAGCTGCGCTAACTGGTTCGCCATCCAGCTTTCCACCTGTTCTTTTTCTACCACTTCATCAATTAAATTCGCCGCCTGGGCTTCCTGCGCCGTCAGGCGTTTACCCAGCATCAGCATCTGGCGACCGACCACCGGACCAACCTGATTAAGCACACGTTCAATGCCCATCCAGCCAGGCACCATGCCGAGCATCACTTCCGGGTTAGAGAATTTCGCGCCGGGGCGGGCAATACGAATATCGCAGCACAAGGCCAGTTCAATACCACCGCCGATGGTATGACCGTTGAGATTCGCAACGGTTAATTGGGGTAAGTTTCGCAGGCGATTAAAAACGTCATTACCGCGTTTAATCCATTTTCTGCCCATATCTAATGGCGAATAGGCCGACCACGATTTAATATCGCCGCCCGCACAAAAGAATTTATCGCCGGTTGCCGTTAATTCGACTAATCGTAATGTGGTGTCGTTTTCAATTTCATTTAAATAATGGTCGAGAGATTCGATCATCTCTTCGTTAATAGCATGACATTTATCTTCACGGTTCAATGTCAGGCGGCAGGAAGCCGCCGCTCTGCTGAACAGAACGGGTTGGTCACTCATGATCATTCCTTAACAATAATGCGCGATGCGATCGACGCTAATATCCAGCGTGCTGTTAATATCTTTTTGCCACCAGTACGGCGAGAATATTTCCAGTTCAATAGCGCCATTAAATCCGGCGTTTTCAACCAGCCGACGAATTGACGGAATATTGATGACGCCATCTCCCGGCATACCACGGTCATTGACCAGATCAGTGGTCGGCACTAACCAGTCGGAAACATGAAACGCGAGGATGCGTTTTCCGGCACGCAGGATCTGACTGGCGAGATCCGGATCCCACCAGACGTGATAAACATCCACCGCCACGCCGAGGCCAAACTCACCATCGGGATCGAGTTCATCACACCAGTCCAGCGCCTGGCGTAACGTGCACAGGCAAGAGCGATCGGCAGCTGTCATCGGGTGCAGTGGCTCCAGCGCAATTGGCACGCCGACATCTTTCGAATGTGGCAGCAACTGGCGAATCCCTTGTTTCACTTGTTCTCGCGCTTCATATAGATCTTTAGTGCCCGTTGGCAGACCGCCAACCACCTGCATATAACAGGCGGCGTTAAGCACCGCTGCGTCGTCCAGCGCCCGGCGGTTATCATCAATCGCCAGTTTGCGTTCCGCCAGTGTCGGCGCGGTGTAGTAAGTGCTACGGCACAAACCGGAAACGCTCATGTTACTGGCGGCAAGCTGGTGGGCGATTTGCTGGAGATCTTCACCTTGCAACTCCCTGCGCCAGGGAGCAATCGCGCCAATACCACGCGCGGCGCAGGCATCAATAATGGCGGGTAGCGGCGTTTTATAGCCCAGTGTTGCGGTATTGATACTGAATAAATCCGGGCGTTGTAACAGATCTCTCATGATTCAGCCTCAGAAGCGCGGCATACTTAAGCCGCCGTCGATGGCGACCGCCTGACCACAGGTGTAAATCAGTTTACCTTCCGCCATCGCGCGGACAGTGGAAGCAATATCAGCCGGATAACCCCAACGTCCCCACGGCACCAGACCTTTGGCAATCAGTTCGTCGTAATAAGCCGTTGCCGGAATAGTCATATCAGTTTTGATGAGACCTGGGCGCACTTCATAAACGCCAATTTGTTCATTACAAAGGCGAGCTGCAAATAGACGAGCAGCGGCAGAAACGGCGGTTTTGGCAATGGTGTATTCGCCGCGATTCATCGCCAGCATGATGGCGTTGATGGAACTGACGAAAATAATCGAGCGGTGCGGCAGTTCCGCTTCCGGTTTCGGCTGTGCCAGTAAACGCTTACTGAATGCCTGAGCAAGGAAGAACGGCGCGCGGGTGTTAATGGCAATGTTTTGATCGAAGCTGTCTGGTTCGAGGTCGAGGAGGTCACCGCGTTTTTTCACTGAAATGCCTGCGTTGTTGAGCAGGCAGTCCAGACGTCCCCACAGGTTTTGCGCCGCGTCGAGCATCTCTTCATGCAAGGAGAGATCGCCGACATCGGCAGGGAAGCAAATCACTTCCACGCCTTCAGCTATACATTCTTGTTGTGTGATATGCAGTTTTTCTACGCTGTCGGCATCGGGAAGATCGTTAATCAGCAGGTTAAATCCGCCACGAGCAAGCTCCAGCGCACAGCCCTTTCCAATACCACGAGCGGCTCCGGTAATCACGGCAACAGGACGAGTGGATTTCATACAATAGCTCTCTTTTTTTGAATATTGTTTTCTAAGTGACAATTAGCTTGCGACGTGCCGCAAGAAAGATCAACCATCTGGTTGGTTGATATGCGATAGTGATCACAGGACATTTGATAACTTGATGAAAGTACAAGTTTTTATCCTTTTTACTGGAGCTTCTAATTAATCGGGTTAAGATAGTTATCTTGAAGAGGTCGTGGGGAAGCGTTATGTATCTTGATACCAGCAACGTACAGAGCCTGAAGGAAAAGCTGCTGTTATGCGCGGTTAATGAATTTGCCGAATATGGTTATGAAGGGGCCAGGGTCGATAATATTGTTAAGGCTGCGGGGTGTAGTAAACAGACGGTTTATCATCACTTTGGTAATAAAGAAAATTTATTTATTGAAGTACTGGAATATACCTGGAACGATATTCGACAAAAAGAAAAGGCCCTTGATTTCTCAGATCTTCCGCCACAAAAAGCCATTGAGAAAATTATTGATTTTACATGGGGTTATTATATTGCTAATCCCTGGTTTTTAAAAATTGTGCATAGTGAAAATCAAAGTAAAGGTGTGCATTATGCAAAATCACAGCGTCTCTTAGAAATTAACCATGCGCACTTGCAGTTAATGGAATCCTTATTGGATGAAGGGAAGAAACACAATATTTTTAAGCCAGATATCGACCCATTGCAGGTGAATATTAATATTGCTGCGCTTGGCGGATATTATTTGATCAACCAGCATACGCTTGGCCTGGTTTATCATATCAGTATGGTTTCCCCCCAGGCACTGGAAGCCAGACGTAAGGTCATCAAAGAGACAATCCTTAGCTGGCTTTTGGTTGACCCTTCATCTACCGCGCACGAATAAAACTGCCATCCGGCTGGCGGGTGAACAGGACCTGTTGATTATTCCCCGTATCAATGGTTAAGCCCGTCACCACGCCGCTGGCGTTCTGGCGGATTTTCACCATTTGCCCGTTTTGCAAATTACTCAGCGGCTTACCCGCGCCTTCTACCTGCGCCATTGCATAGACATCGGTAGCGGGCAGTCCGTGGTCGCGGAACAGCTGCGCCATCGTTTTACCGGGTTCGACACGGTAAGAGCGCCATTGATTATCAATTCCTCTATCTGGCTGGAATGGTTGTGTTTGGGTAGTTTGCGGCTGTTCTTCTGGCTGGCCTTCCTGTATAGGTTCTGGAGCGACCGGAGCCACCTGATCAGGATCATTTTGTGGTGTGACTAATTGCGCCCGCAGCTGTTCTTCTGTCGGCGGTTGTGATTGCGACTGAATATCTAACTGCGCTTCACGCGTCACCACCGGCGCGTTGGGCGTATCATCAGATGGAAGCAGAAATCCGACCACCAATATAATGGCGGCAATAATGATCCCCCGACGATGCATCGGCGGCAGCGGGTCCATGAAGCGAAAATTGTCCGGCGCGTGCCAGACTTTCTCCAGGGTTGGTTTTAGTTCAAAGCGCCCGGGCATGGTTTCCTCCTGCTCCGCGTCTTGTTCCTCAATCATAGCCTATGAATAAGCTAACGCTATGATGTCCGTGGTAAACCCGCCTTTATTATATTCATACGGGATATTGCTATTGTTTCTTTTTCCCCGGGATTTGTCATCATTCCTGCGACAAAGTTTTACCCAAAGAAGTGTGGCTGATATGCTGCCCGCTACTTTTATACCCTAAGAAAGGAAATACGATGACCACCCCAACTTTTGACACCATCGAAGCGCAAGCAAGCTACGGCATTGGTTTACAGGTAGGCCAACAACTGAGTGAATCTGGCCTGCAAGGGCTGCTGCCGGAGGCGCTGGTGGCTGGTATTGCAGATGCGCTGGAAGGCAAACATCCGGCTGTTCCGGTTGATGTGGTGCATCGCGCGCTGCGTGAAATCCACGAACGCGCCGATGCCGTTCGTCGTCAGCGTTTCCAGGCGATGGCTGCCGAAGGTGTGAAATATCTTGAAGAAAATGCCAAAAAAGAAGGTGTGAACAGCACCGAATCTGGCCTGCAATTCCGCGTGATCAACCAGGGTGAAGGCGCAATTCCGGCACGTACTGACCGCGTTCGTGTTCATTACACCGGTAAACTGATCGACGGCACCGTGTTTGACAGCTCCGTTGCTCGTGGTGAACCCGCTGAATTCCCGGTTAATGGCGTGATCCCTGGCTGGATTGAAGCACTGACTCTGATGCCGGTAGGTTCTAAATGGGAACTGACTATCCCGCAGGAACTGGCATATGGCGAGCGCGGCGCAGGCGCATCCATCCCTCCGTTCAGCACCCTGGTGTTTGAAGTCGAACTGCTGGAAATCCTCTAAGCAGCGCATTCTGTTCCCCTCGAACCAGAGGGGAGCAGGCATTCAGCAATAAACCCTTCAGTTTGCCAAACGGCGCTATTTTGTGTTGCAAAGACCCCGTAAGCGTGTATTTTTGTGAGCTGTTTCGCGTTATCACCGTGATATGACACTCACTTTAAACATAAAATTAACATTAGATCTAAATCTTAGTATTCATCCCGCGTATTGTTACCTAATATCGATGAGTCCCGATACAGATTCGTCGTATCATAGACTGACTAAAGGCCGTAGAGCCTGAACAACACAGACAGGTACAGGAAGAAAAAAACATGGTAGATCAGGTAAAAGTCGTTGCCGATGATCAGGCTCCGGCTGAACAGTCGCTACGGCGCAATCTCACAAACCGACATATTCAGCTTATTGCCATTGGCGGTGCCATTGGTACGGGGTTGTTTATGGGGTCTGGCAAAACGATTAGCCTTGCCGGGCCGTCGATCATTTTCGTTTATATGATCATCGGTTTTATGCTCTTTTTCGTGATGCGGGCAATGGGGGAATTGCTGCTTTCGAATCTGGAATACAAATCTTTTAGTGACTTCGCTTCCGATTTACTCGGGCCGTGGGCAGGATATTTCACCGGCTGGACTTACTGGTTCTGCTGGGTTGTAACCGGTATGGCAGACGTGGTGGCGATCACTGCTTATGCTCAGTTCTGGTTCCCCGATCTCTCCGACTGGGTCGCCTCGCTGGCGGTGATAGTGCTGCTGTTGACGCTCAACCTTGCCACCGTGAAAATGTTCGGTGAGATGGAGTTCTGGTTTGCGATGATCAAAATCGTCGCCATCGTGTCGCTGATTGTCGTCGGCCTGGTCATGGTGGCGATGCACTTTCAGTCACCGACCGGTGTGGAAGCGTCATTCGCGCATTTGTGGAATGACGGCGGCTGGTTCCCGAAAGGTTTAAGTGGCTTCTTTGCCGGATTCCAGATAGCGGTTTTCGCTTTCGTGGGGATTGAGCTGGTAGGTACAACAGCTGCGGAAACCAAAGATCCGGAGAAATCACTGCCACGCGCGATTAACTCCATTCCGATCCGTATCATTATGTTCTACGTCTTCGCGCTGATTGTGATTATGTCCGTGACGCCGTGGAGTTCGGTAGTCCCGGAGAAAAGCCCGTTTGTTGAACTGTTCGTGTTGGTAGGGCTGCCTGCTGCCGCAAGCGTGATCAACTTTGTGGTGCTGACCTCTGCGGCGTCTTCCGCTAACAGCGGCGTCTTCTCTACCAGCCGTATGCTGTTTGGTCTGGCGCAGGAAGGTGTGGCACCGAAAGCGTTCGCTAAACTTTCTAAGCGCGCAGTACCAGCGAAAGGGCTGACCTTCTCCTGCATCTGCCTGCTCGGTGGCGTGGTGATGCTGTATGTGAATCCTAGCGTGATTGGCGCGTTCACGATGATTACAACCGTTTCCGCGATTCTGTTTATGTTCGTCTGGACGATTATCCTTTGCTCGTACCTGGTTTACCGCAAACAGCGTCCTCATCTGCATGAGAAGTCGATCTACAAGATGCCGCTCGGCAAGCTGATGTGCTGGGTATGTATGGCGTTCTTTGTGTTCGTGGTCGTGTTGCTGACACTGGAAGATGACACTCGCCAGGCGCTGTTGGTCACCCCGCTGTGGTTTATCGCACTGGGGCTGGGCTGGTTGTTTATTGGTAAGAAGCGGGCTGCTGAACTGCGGAAATAACCGCATTATCATGCTGGATGGCGCAATGCCATCCAGCTTTTAGATTACTCACCCGCCAGCGCGCGTGGGAACAGTACATTGTTTTCCAGACTGATGTGATCCATCAGGTCATCAATCAGTTCATTAATGCCGTTATACATCGCTTTCCAGGTGGTGCAGGCTTCTGGCGGCGGTGTGACGTTATTGGTAGTGTGTTTGATCACTTCCAGCAGTTCGCCCGCTTCATCGTGCTCGCTTTCCATTACGCTGATTGGCCCCATTGCCTGGCTGCCCATGCCTTGTTTGATCATCGGGAAGAGGATCTGCTCTTCTTTCATCATGTGGCTGGAAAGCTCTTCATGCAGCATGGTCAGGTATTTTGTCAGCCCTTTTGGCACGCTCGGTTTGTCGGCGTGAACGCGCTCGACTTTAGTCGCTTGCAGGATCAGCTCCGGCAGTTGCTCGCGGTGACGATCGTGGTAGCGCACGATGATATGGTCGATGATTTCTGCCAGCGGGGCGCTACGCCAGTCTTTCTCAATCGGTTGTTCAGCAAGCTTTGCCAGCTCAGCTTCAATGACCTCAACATCCAGTTCTTTACGTGCCGCCGCACGCGCCAGCGTTTGCTTACCGCCGCAGCAGTAATCCATATCATATTTACGAAACAGAGCCGAAGCGCGAGGGATAGAGAGCGCCAGTTCACCTAAAGGTTGGTCGCGATAAGCCATAGCTGATACCTCATTCTTAATAAGATAAGATGTATTTTAAATGCATCTTTAAGGCAAATGCTATAACCCTTACGTAGCAGAGGCTTATTTAACTCACTGCCAGTATGTCAACTTTCTGAGACAGATTCAGTTAAAGGCTTTTCCGGTTTTGCTCTGACTGCAATGACCACGCCAACCACTAACAGCGCGATACCGCTCAGCGTCATCAGCGGCGGCATTTGCTGGCGTATCAAAAAGGTGTACAGCAAACCTGCCAGTGTTTCGAAAACGATCAGCGGCCCGAGAATCACTGTCGGTAATCGCTGGCTGGCGACGTTCCAGCAGAGTGCGCCAACCCATGAGCAAAGCACGGCTATCGCAACCATCAGACTAATAAACACCAGCGGACGGGGGCCAAAAGGTAAGGAGAAGTCCGGCGTTTGTATATTCAGCCAGTAACAGGCGACGAGATAGCCGATGAGAGAAACCGGCAGCGTGACCAGCGCCTGCGCCGTCGCCCACATCATCGGATGTTTGTCGGGATTTTCCCGCAGCCAGCGGGCGTTGCGCAGGGCATACCATGCCCAGCAGACCACGGAAACTAACGCTAGCACGATGCCAGAGGTATAACGTGCCCAGTCAAAATCGGGGAGTCCGTGGTTTAACTCAGCAATATTCACACACGCCAGGCCGATGCCAATACAAATCAGTGCCGGGGCGAGTTTTCCCCACGCGAGTTTGCCGTCGCGCTGGCTATAAAGCAGATTGGCAAAGACAGGAATGACCACCGGCAGGGTGCCAATAATCATCGTAGAAACAGGCGCGCCAGTACGTTGAATGGCACTGGCAAGGCAGAAGTAATAGATGAGGTTGCCCATCATAGTGAGCATCAAGGCGGTAAGCCAGTCGCGACGCGCCAACTGACGCAGACGCACGCGTCCCAGCCAGGCAATGGGTAGCGCAATTAACCCTAACGCCAGATAACGCCCCATCGACTGCAACATCGCCGGGTATTCCGGCACGATCAACGGCCCGACAAAAATAAGCCCCCACATCAACCCTGCTAACAGGGCGTACAGCACGCCGCTAATCATTACTGGCATCCATTGGTCTGTCAGAAGAAACGTTCAGGAAGCAGACATGATTGCTCCCGGCATCCCGTCATTATCAGAGAGGATGCGGGAGGATGCCACTTTAATTAACTATTTATTAACATTAAAAAGATGGCTTACGCTTTCGGCTAACGTTGTCGTTGGGCGGCCAATCAATTTGCTCAGCGTTTTGCTGTCATCAAACAGACCGCCTTTCGATGCGCCAACGTCAGAATCCGCCAGCATATCCGCCAGTCCGTCAGGCAGGCCAACGCTTTTCAGCGCCGCAGCGAAATCGGTTTCGCTCAGATTTTGATAGGTAACCTGTTTGCCGCTCTGTTTGGTCAGCTCTGCCGCTAACTGTGTCAACGTCCGCCAGCTCGTAAACCTTGCCTTCGTGACCGGCTTCGCTAATCACGCGTGCCGCAGCTGCCGCATAATCTGCCCGCGTTGCCGAGGCAATTTTGCCATCGCCCGCGGCACCGATAAATACGCCGTGCTCCAGTGCTGCCGGGGCGCTGGCGAGATAGTTTTCGGTGTACCAGCCGTTGCGCAGCAGGGTGTAAACGATGCCAGAATCAGCCAACATTTTCTCCGTCTCGATGTGCTCATCGGCGAGGCCGAGCGGAGATTTATCCGCGTGAAGCAGACTGGTATAAGCGATAAATTTCACGCCAGCCGTCTTTGCGGCATTAATAACATTACGATGCTGCGGGGCACGTTGACCCACTTCGCTGGAAGAGATCAGCAGTAGTTTTTCCACTCCCTGAAGTGCAGATGTCAGTGCGGCTTCATCGCCGTAGTCAGCCTGACGCACGGTAATGCCTTGTGCTGTCAGTGCCTGGGCTTTTGCCGGATTACGAACGATAGCCACTATTTGGCTGGCAGGAACCGTTTTCATCAAGGATTTAATAACATAGTGACCAAGTTGGCCAGTGGCACCAGTAATAGCGATCATGGGAAGTCTCCATCGTTTTGTCTTGTGTTTAAATACGCTAACACCTAAACTTACTTTTAGTAAGTACGTACAAAAAGGTAAGTATGAAATGAGTCAGGTTAGCCTGTCACAACAACTGAAAGAGGGTAATCTCTTTGCGGAACAGTGCCCGTCGCGCGAGGTGTTGAAACACGTCACCAGCCGTTGGGGGGTGTTGATTCTGGTGGCGCTACGCGAAGGTACTCATCGCTTTAGCGACCTGCGGCGCAAAATCGGTGGGGTGAGTGAAAAGATGCTTGCGCAGTCGTTACAGGCGTTAGAACAGGATGGTTTTCTTAACCGTATCGCGTATCCGGTGGTGCCGCCGCATGTGGAATATAGCCTCACGCCGCTGGGCGAGCAGGTGAGCGAAAAGGTTGCTGCACTGGCGGACTGGATTGAGTTGAATTTGCCCGAGGTGTTGGCGGTGCGGGATGAACGTGCGGCATAACTGCCGGCTGCGCTTATCCGGCCTACGGTTCATGACTTGTAGGGCGGATAAGATGCGCCAGCATCGCATCCGACAAAAGTGCCGGATGCGGTTGATGATTTATAGGCCGAAAAAGAAGTGTATTACTTACTCAAATCCACCTGATAAATCGCAAACCCGATATCATCGGTCGCGACTTTATTCATCGGATATTGCCCTTTCTCTTTAATAAACGCCGCGGCTTTATCTGATGGAGAGGTTTCGAAACGGATATCCAGTTTCTTATCGCCAGCTATCGGTGCTAAACGCCAGTTGTTATCTGCCGCCGGGTGAATTTCCCCCGCACGTTTCGACTCATCAGCAATCCACGCTGCCAGCACCGAGCGGTTCTCATCCGGTGAAGCAAAAGCGATATGGCTGTCGCCCGTACCGGCAAATTTGCCGCCGTAAGCGCGATAGTTATTGGTGGCAACCAGGAACATGGCGTTCGGATCAATCGGCTTGCCATTAAAGGTCAGGTTCTTAATCCTTTCCGCATTGGCATTAACCATCTGGCACTCGCCGTCATAACGGGCAGGCTGGGTAACATCAATCTGATAATTCACACCATCAATCACATCAAAGTTATAGGTGCGGAAACCATCCCAGTTGATGAGTGACTGTGGTTTCGTGTTGTCAGGATCAATCTGGTTAAACTGTCCGGCGGAGCACTCCAGCCACTCTTTCACCTCTTTACCGCTGGCTTTCACCACAATCAGCGTATTGGGGTAGAGATAAAGATCGGCGGCATTACGGAAGGTCAACTGGCCTTTTTCCACCTCCACATAGCTTGCCGGATCATTTTTGCGACCACCAACTTTAAACGGTGCAGCAGCTGAAAGCACCGGCAGTTTTGCCAGATCCGGATCGCCCTGAATGTAATGCTCGACATACGCTTTTTGCGCGTTGTTCACCACCTGCACGGTCGGATCGTCCTGCACCAGCGCCAGATAGCTATACATATTGTCGGCGGATTTACCGATTGGCTTGCTGACGAACTGGCGTGTGGCATCGTGATCGGCTTTGAGTGTTTCTACCAGCTTGCTGTCTTCCGCCGCGAGGGATTTTTTATTGGCGATGTCGTAAATCGGCCGTGCTTCCGCTTTCGCCTGCGTCACCTGCCATTTACCGCTGTTATTACTGAGTTGTAAGTCGACCACCCCAAGATGATCGCCCCACATGCCCGGCATTACCGCCGGAACACCATTCAGCGTGCCTTTCGCGATATCAGCCCCTTCGATATCAGCAAAATCTTTACCTGGGAAAACGGCGTGAGCATGGCCAAACATAATGGCGTTAACGCCAGGAATTTCACTGAGGTAATAAACTGAGTTTTCCGCCATCACTTTATACGGATCGGCAGATAGCCCGGAATGCGCCAGAACGACAACGACATCGGCACCTTTCTCGCGCATTTCAGGCACGTATTTGCGCACGGTTTCGGTAATATCATTCACCGTCACTTTTCCGGATAAATTAGCTTTATCCCAGCCCATGATTTGCGGCGGCACGACGCCAATATAGCCAATCTTCAGCGTCTGTTTTTTTCCGTCTTTATCGACCACTTCGGTATCTTTAATTAAATACGGTGTAAACATTGGCTGTTTGGTTCTGGCGTCAATGACGTTGGCATTTACATAAGGGAATTTCGCTCCCGCCAACGCATTTTTCAGGTAATCCAGACCGTAGTTAAATTCATGATTACCGAGTGTACCGACCGTATAATCCAGCGTATTCAGCGCCTTATAAACCGGATGAACATCACCTGCTTTTAATCCTTTCGCCGATATGTAATCGGCCAGCGGACTCCCCTGAATCAAATCGCCGTTATCGACCAGTACGCTGTTTTTCACTTCATTGCGGGCATCGTTAATCAGGCTTGCCGTACGTACCAGTCCGAATTTTTCCGTGGCGGTGTCTTTGTAATAATCGAAATCCATCATGTTGCTATGCAGATCAGTGGTTTCCATGATACGTAGATCGACCGTCGCTGCATTCACACTGGCGGCAATCAGCGTGGCCAGGAGCGTTGCGCTAAACTTAATCATCAGGGACATCCTTTTATCATCGGGAATACGAAAGAAAAGGGAGAATAAACGCCTTACTTATAGAACAGTGAAGAATGCCACAATTTTACGCTTTGAAAATGATGACACTATCACAGTTGGCGCATTCATTAACGATAGGGTATAAGTAAAACAATAAGTTAACACCGCTCACAGAGACGAGGTGGAGAAATGTTAGATCAAGTATGCCAGCTTGCACGGAATGCAGGCGATGCCATTATGCAGGTCTACGACGGGACGAAACCGATGGACGTCGTCAGCAAAGCGGACAATTCTCCGGTAACGGCAGCGGATATTGCCGCTCCCACCGTTATCATGGACGGTTTACGTACGCTGACACCGGATATTCCGGTCCTTTCTGAAGAAGATCCTCCCGGTTGGGAAGTCCGTCAGCACTGGCAGCGTTACTGGCTGGTAGACCCGCTGGATGGTACTAAAGAGTTTATTAAACGTAATGGCGAATTCACCGTTAACATTGCGCTCATTGACCATGGCAAACCGATTTTAGGTGTGGTGTATGCGCCGGTAATGAACATAATGTACAGCGCGGCAGAAGGCAAGGCCTGGAAAGAAGAGTGCGGTGTGCGCAAGCAGATTCAGGTCCGCGATGCGCGCCCGCCGCTGGTGGTTATCAGCCGTTCCCATGCAGATGCGGAGCTGAAAGAGTATCTGCAACAGCTTGGCGAACATCAGACCACGTCCATCGGCTCTTCGCTGAAATTCTGCCTGGTGGCGGAAGGGCAGGCGCAGCTGTACCCGCGCTTCGGACCAACGAATATTTGGGATACCGCCGCTGGTCATGCTGTGGCTGCAGCTGCCGGAGCGCACGTTCATGACTGGCAGGGTAAACCGCTGGATTACACTCCGCGCGAGTCGTTCCTGAATCCGGGATTCAGAGTGTCTATTTATTAATTAATTTATGCAGCAGGTCCATCACTTGCTGCACCTCTTCCTGTGTGAGCGCCCCGTCTTTGGCCCATTGCACGCGACCATCCTTATCCAGCACCACTACAGCGGAACTTTCTTCATCCAGCTGCCAGGCACCGCGCGCGACGCCATTGCTATCGACAATAAACTGCGACCAGGGATAAAGCTTTTTATTACTCTCCAGACTGCTGCGCACAAACATCCCTGAACCCGGAATCGCGTCGTCGGTGTTAACAATGGTGGTGGTCTGGTAGCGATCGTGCGGTAACTTCGCTGATTTAATCGCTTCAATCAGCGTCGCGTTTTTCTCTTTTGCAGAGGTGCGACCAGCAATATGTTGCAGTACTCGCACTTTTCCCACTAACTGTGCGCTGTTCCAGGTTTTGTAGCTAAACTGATCTTTATCAAGCACCAACTCGCCTCGATCGGTAATGCCAATCGGCGGCACTCGCTGACCGGTTTCGAACTGATGTGCGGAAGCCATCATCGGCAACAGCAGGCAGGTGAGTGCCAGAATCTTGCGTAGGGTCATGGTGTTTCCTTCTTATGATATGCAGGTGATCCGACCACTTGGGTCTGAGTTTTAATCATATGTGCTATTTATCGAATTTCCCGCAAGTGTGATGCCAGTTTGCGGTCAAGCGCACAAATCATATGAAAAATGAATGCTTATACTGAAGACCGCGCTTCGGTAAAAAGATAATTCTGAATAATTGTAACCTTTAGGTAAAAAAAGTTATACGCGGTGGAAACATTGCCCGGATAGTCTATAGTCACTAAGCATTAAAATTTGCGCCTCATAATAGTTGGGCCGATTGTGGCACCGCACAGGCGTAATACTCAGCAGGAGATAACAATGAAAATTTTCCAACGGTACAACCCACTTCAGGTGGCGAAGTACGTAAAGATCCTGTTCCGTGGACGGTTATACATCAAGGACGTTGGCGCTTTTGAATTTGATAAGGGTAAGATTCTTATCCCAAAAGTGAAGGATAAGCTGCATTTGTCAGTGATGTCCGAAGTTAACCGTCAGGTTATGCGTCTGCAAACAGAGATGGCTTAACCAAAGTGCTATGCAGTAATAAGACGGCTCCTGATTCAGGAGCCGTTGATGTTTCTGGGGGTTACGCGACGCTTTCTTCTTTATCTTTAGCGTCAGGCAGTTTTGGCGAAAGGGCGGTGGCCTTGCTGTCGATCCGGGTCACCAGCAGCTGGTCGATGCGGTAGTTATCGATATCCACCACTTCAAATTTGTAGCCGGCGAATTTCACCGAATCGGTGCGTTTCGGGATCTTACGCAGCATAAACATCATAAAGCCGCCGATGGTTTCGTAGTTGCCCGACTGCGGGAACTCGTCAATATCCAGCACGCGCATGACGTCGTCAATTGGGGTGCCGCCGTCAATCAGCCATGAGTTCTCATCACGGGCGACAATCTGCTCTTCCAGCCCCTGACCGACTAGATCGCCCATCAGCGTGGTCATCACGTCATTGAGGGTGATGATCCCCACCACCAGCGCGTACTCGTTCATGATCACCGCGAAGTCTTCACCTGCGGTTTTAAAACTTTCCAACGCCTCTGAAAGGGTTAACGTATCCGGCACAATCAGCGTGTTGCGAATTTGTACGCCGCTGTTCAGTGCCAGGCTTTGGTTAGCCAGCACGCGGTTCAGCAGGTCTTTAGAATCGACATAGCCGATGATGTGGTCAATATCTTCATTACAGACGAGGAACTTAGAGTGCGGATGTTCCGCCACCTTATTCTTCAGGCTTTGCTCATCTTCGTGGAGATCAAACCAAATCACGTTTTCACGCGGTGTCATTGACGACGGAACGGTACGGGATTCCAGCTCAAAGACGTTTTCAATCAGCTCGTGTTCCTGTTTACGTAACACGCCCGCCAGCGCACCGGCTTCCACTACCGCGTAGATGTCATCAGAAGTGATGTCATCTTTACGTACCATTGGCAGTTTGAAAATACGGAAGATTATGTTCGCCAGTCCGTTGAAGAACCACACCAGCGGGGTGCAAACGTACAGGCAGAAGCGCATCGGGTTGATGATACGCAAAGCGACAGCTTCTGGCGCAATCATACCGATGCGTTTCGGGGTTAAATCCGCAAACAGGATAAACATGCCAGTCACTAACGAGAAAGAGAGAATAAAGCTCAGTTGCTCAGAGAGCTCTGCCGACATATAGCGGGAGAACAGGCTGTGAAAAGCTGGAGAAAATGCCGCATCACCGACGATACCGCCGAGAATCGCCACTGCGTTCAGACCGATTTGGACCACGGTAAAGAACATGCCGGGATTTTCCTGCATATTCAGAACGCGTTGGGCATTTATATTGCCTTCATCAGCCAGCAGTTTAAGTTTGATTTTGCGTGAGGCGGCAAGTGAGATCTCGGACATCGAGAAGAACGCACTTACAGCGATCAAGCAGAGTATGACTAAAATACTGTTTAACATATCTTATCCGACCTTTCAGGCCAGATCCTCGGAAGGGGAAGTTGATTAATTTGTGTGAAATACACATTGAAAGCCGATTCGAAGAAAGTGAACCGGCATTTTCAGTGGCTAGTATAGCGTAAGGTACTGTAAAGTCGCCAGAGGGTTAAAATTCAGACTGCTGATAAATGCAATACTGCCTGATGCGCTATGCCAATCAGGCCTACGCAGTCCTTGCAATATATTGAATTTGGACGATTTTGTAGGCCTGGTAAGGCGTTTACGCCGCATCTGGCATAAATAAAGCGCACTTTATCAACAATCTACATTTGTACCCGTAACGCTATGCTTCCGGTGGCAGACAGACGCCAATTCCGCCAATTCCACAGTAACCATACGGGTTTTTATGCAGATATTGCTGGTGGTCATCTTCGGCATAATAAAACGGTGTGGCGTTAGCGATTTCCGTGGTGATGTGACGATCATCATCGGCGGCAAGCATCGCCGCCTGAAAACGTTCCAGACTGGCGCGAGCTGCGGCATCCTGTTCTGGGGTCAGCGGATAAATCGCTGAACGATACTGCGTGCCGTGGTCATTGCCCTGACGCATTCCCTGGGCGGGATCGTGATTCTCCCAAAATACCTGTAGCAACTGCTCATAGCTGATGACGGAAGGATCGTAAACAATGCGTACCGCTTCGGCATGACCCGTATCACCGGAGCACACTTCCCGATAAGTCGGATTTGGCGTATAGCCTCCGGTATAGCCTGCGGCGGTGCTGTAAACGCCGGGTAACTGCCAGAACAGACGCTCCACACCCCAGAAACAACCCATCGCAAAAATGGCAATCTCCATTCCGTCAGGTACATTGGTCATTGAGTGACCGTTGACCGCATGCAGCGTGGCTACGGGCATCGGGGTGTTACGTCCAGGCAGGGCATCGGCGGGGGAAACCAGATGCTTTTTATCAAATAAACTCATGGTGTCGCTCTCCCGAAAATCGGTCATTGGGGTTAAGGTTGTAACAAGAGGCGTATTTGCACACAATAACCACCGTGAATAGGTCTAAAGTAAAACATAAGAAATATTTGGGGTTTAGTCTGCTTTTTAATCCATATTACTGGATTTTTGTTAAGCCGTTTAACGGCGTTCCAGGGGCAGGAAAAAAGGATATTCAGGAGAAAATGTGCGCTATATCCGACAGTTATGCTGTGTAAGCTTACTCTGCTTAAGCGGATCTGCCGTCGCCGCGAACGTCCGTCTACAGGTCGAGGGGTTATCGGGACAGCTGGAAAAGAACGTTCGTGCGCAGCTTTCTACGATTGAAAGTGATGAAGTGACGCCAGACCGTCGCTTTCGCGCACGCGTCGATGATGCCATCCGCGAAGGTCTGAAAGCGCTGGGTTATTACCAGCCGACCATTGAATTTGATCTCCGTCCACCGCCAAAGAAAGGGCGGCAGGTATTGATCGCCAAAGTCACGCCAGGCGTGCCGGTGTTAATTGGCGGCACCGATGTGGTATTGCGCGGCGGCGCGCGGACCGATAAAGACTATTTGAAATTGCTCGATACTCGCCCGGCTATTGGCACGGTGCTGAACCAGGGCGATTATGAAAATTTCAAAAAGTCCTTAACCAGCATTGCGTTGCGTAAAGGTTATTTCGATAGCGAATTTACCAAAGCGCAGCTGGGCATTGCGCTCGGCCTGCATAAAGCCTTCTGGGATATTGATTATAACAGTGGCGAACGTTACCGCTTTGGGCATGTGACCTTTGAAGGATCACAAATCCGCGATGAATACCTGCAAAATCTGGTGCCGTTTAAAGAGGGCGATGAGTACGAATCGAAAGATCTGGCGGAACTGAACCGCCGACTTTCTGCTACCGGCTGGTTTAACTCGGTGGTGGTGGCTCCACAATTTGATAAAGCGCGCGAAACGAAAGTATTACCATTGACGGGCGTGGTTTCGCCGCGAACAGAAAACACCATCGAAACCGGGGTCGGTTACTCTACGGACGTGGGACCGCGCGTGAAAGCGACGTGGAAAAAACCGTGGATGAACTCATACGGTCACAGTCTGACCACCAGTACCAGTATTTCCGCGCCGGAACAGATCCTCGACTTCAGCTATAAAATGCCGCTGCTGAAGAATCCACTGGAACAATATTATTTGGTGCAGGGCGGTTTTAAGCGCACTGACCTGAACGATACCGAATCTGACTCCACTACGCTGGTGGCTTCTCGCTACTGGGATCTCTCCAGCGGCTGGCAGCGTGCCATTAACCTGCGCTGGAGTCTCGACCACTTTACCCAGGGTGAAATTACCAACACCACGATGCTGTTTTATCCTGGGGTGATGATTAGCCGCACGCGTTCTCGTGGTGGCCTGATGCCAACCTGGGGCGACTCGCAACGCTACTCTATCGACTACTCCAACACTGCCTGGGGCTCAGATGTCGATTTCTCCGTTTTCCAGGCACAAAACGTCTGGATCCGCACACTGTACGATCGCCATCGTTTTGTGACACGCGGCACGCTGGGCTGGATTGAAACCGGTGATTTCGACAAAGTACCGCCGGATCTGCGTTTTTTCGCCGGGGGCGACCGCAGTATTCGTGGCTACAAATACAAATCTATCGCTCCGAAATACGCCAACGGTGACCTGAAAGGGGCCTCGAAGTTGATAACCGGATCGCTGGAGTACCAGTACAACGTGACCGGAAAATGGTGGGGCGCGGTGTTTGTCGATAGTGGCGAAGCGGTAAGCGATATTCGCCGCAGCGACTTTAAAACCGGTACCGGGGTCGGCGTACGCTGGGAATCGCCGGTCGGGCCAATCAAACTCGATTTTGCCGTACCGGTCGCGGATAAAGACGAACACGGGTTACAGTTTTACATCGGTCTGGGGCCAGAATTATGAGTTTATGGAAAAAAATCAGCCTCGGCGTGGTTATCGTTATCTTACTGTTGCTGGGATCGGTGGCGTTTCTGGTGGGCACCACCAGCGGCCTGCATCTGGTATTTAAAGCGGCGGATCGCTGGGTGCCAGGACTGGATGTTGGCAAGGTCACCGGCGGCTGGCGCGATCTCACCTTGTCTGACGTTCGTTATGAGCAGCCAGGCGTGGCGGTAAAAGCAGGCAATCTGCATCTGGCGGTCGGGCTTGAGTGCCTGTGGAACAGCAGTGTTTGTATTAATGATCTGGCGCTGAAAGACATCCAGGTCAATATCGACAGCAAAAAAATGCCCCCTTCTGAACAGGTTGAAGAAGAGGAAGATAGCGGTCCGCTGGATCTCTCCACGCCGTATCCCATCACCCTAACACGGGTGGCACTGGACAACGTCAACATCAAGATTGATGACACCACGGTATCGGTGATGGACTTCACCTCCGGCCTGAACTGGCAGGAGAAAACCCTGACCCTGAAACCGACGTCGCTGAAAGGCCTGCTGATTGCTCTGCCGAAAGTGGCGGAAGTGGCGCAGGAAGAAGTGGTCGAACCGAAAATTGAAAATCCGCAGCCGGAGGAAAAGCCGCTCGGCGAAACGCTGAAAGATCTCTTTTCTCGCCCGGTATTGCCGGAAATGACCGACGTGCATTTGCCGCTTAACCTGAACATTGAAGAGTTTAAGGGCGAGCAGTTGCGCGTGACGGGCGACACGGACATCACCGTGAGCACCATGCTGCTGAAAGTGAGCAGCATTGACGGCAATACTAAACTGGACGCCCTGGATATCGATTCCAGTCAAGGGATCGTCAACGCCAGCGGCACGGCGCAGCTGTCAGACAACTGGCCGGTGGACATCACTCTCAATAGTACACTGAACGTGGAGCCGTTGAAAGGTGAAAAGGTGAAGCTGAAAGTGGGCGGCGCGCTGCGCGAACAGCTGGAGATTGGCGTTAATCTTTCCGGTCCGGTGGATATGGATTTACGCGCCCAGACGCGACTGGCGGAAGCCGGATTGCCGCTCAACGTGGAAGTGAACAGCAAACAGATTTACTGGCCGTTCACTGGTGAGAAGCAGTATCAGGCGGATGATCTGAAACTGAAACTTACCGGCAAAATGACCGATTACACGCTCTCTATGCGTACGGCAGTGAAGGGACTGGAGATCCCGCCAGCCACCATTACCCTTGATGCCAAAGGTAATGAACAGCAGGTCAATCTCGACAAACTCACCGTCGCGGCGCTGGAAGGGAAAACTGAACTCAAGGCGTTGCTCGACTGGCAGCAGGCCATTAGTTGGCGCGGTGAGCTAACGCTTAACGGCATTAACACCGCCAAAGAGATCCCAGAGTGGCCGTCGAAACTCAATGGCTTGATTAAAACCCGCGGTAGCCTGTACGGCGGCACCTGGCAGATGGAGGTGCCAGAACTGAAGCTGACCGGTAACGTCAAACAGAACAAAGTGAACGTTGACGGCACGCTGAAAGGCAACAGTTATATGCAGTGGATGATCCCAGGGCTTCATCTGGAACTGGGGCCAAACAGTGCCGAAGTGAAAGGCGAGCTGGGGGTAAAAGATCTCAATCTTGATGCCACCATCAACGCGCCGGGGCTGGATAACGCGCTGCCGGGGCTTGGCGGTACAGCGAAAGGGCTGGTGAAAGTACGCGGCACGGTGGAAGCGCCACAACTACTGGCAGATATCACCGCGCGCGGCCTGCGCTGGCAGGAACTTTCCGTGGCGCAGGTTCGCGTGGAAGGCGACATTAAATCCACCGATCAGATCGCCGGGAAACTCGACGTACGCGTTGAGCAAATTTCGCAGCCGGATGTAAATATCAACCTCGTCACCCTGAATGCCAAAGGCAGCGAAAAACAGCACGAGTTACAGTTGCGGATTCAGGGCGAGCCTGTCTCCGGGCAGCTTAATCTGGCAGGAAGTTTTGATCGCAAAGAAGAAC
>ERZ791886.464-NODE-464-length-24996-cov-10.219879_pt1 | contig 24996 bp, 18 predicted proteins | sample MGYA00510158_ERZ791886 | MGnify/ENA primary metagenome ERZ791886 (study PRJEB30046, sample SAMN00792063) | human gut metagenome | study: EMG produced TPA metagenomics assembly of the A metagenome-wide association study of gut microbiota in type 2... | reverse complement strand
AAAAAGAAGCCCTTGACCCCGATGCAAACTACACCGAGGACAAGGGCGATTTTGAAATTCCAATGGAGAATGAGCCGGAGGAAACCAGTGAGGAGAACAACACCGAAGTATAATTTTATTGGCGGCGTTTGCCGCCTTACATATACATCCGACAGGCTGTTTAGTTGTTTTCGTTACTCACACAACGGTATACGGCAATGGTGTTGGGCTTTTCTCCGACCAGTTTCACATCATACTTTTCAGGGAAGTTCTTGAGGAAAAGGCTCAACTTTTGGAAACCATAAGTTCGACTATCAAAATCCGGCTTTGCTCTTCTTAAGAACAGTCCTACCTTTGCTACATTGACCCACCCATCCTCGTCTTGGAAGGTATCATAGGCTTTTTCTAGTAAAGCATGAATTTCGTTTAAATCATTTTTCTTTTCGGAGTTTTCTTCAGCGGGAGCAGAACTAGCAATTGGAGTTGAATCAGTTTTCTGTACATCTTCCTTGAGCTGCTTTGTAGATTCTTCTTTTTCGTTGTTGGAAGATATAGACACTTCTGCTTTTTCTTTTTGGGGAGAACTAACAGCATCTTGTGCATCGCTTTGGGAAAAACTAGCAACATCGTGTGCATCGTTCCCTTCAACCGAAGAAGAGCAGTTTTCCAAGAAGAGAAATTCATCGCAGGCATTCCGGAAAGCAACAGGGGTTTTTTGCTCACCAACGCCCATAACATAAACCCCTGCTTCGCGCAATTTTATTGCCAACGGAGTATAGTCACTGTCGCTTGAAACAATAACAAACGCATCATAAAGGTTTGTATACAAAAGTTCTATGGTATCAATTACCAGTGCCATGTCTGTTGCGTTCTTGCCCGAAACATAGTCGAATTGCTGCTCAGCTTTAATCGCCAACCGCTTGATGATTTCACCCCAGTTTTTTAACGCTGGTTTATGCCAGTTGCCATAAGCACGCTTTACCACAATTCTGCCGCGTGTTGAGATTTCATGAAATACATCTTCCAATTTTGAAATCTGGGTATTATCGGCATCAATCACCACGGCGATTTTTTGAAGTTCCTGCATTGAAATTCACCCCTCCTGCTACTTTTTATAATCATTATATCGCGCGCTATATGAAAATTCAACTCAAATATTCATTATAAAAAAGATTGGAGGAATGTTAATTGTCCTATCGCTTAGTAATTGCGGAAAAGCCTTCAGTCGCACAGGTTTACGCAAAGGTTCTCGGTGCGACAAACAGAAATGACGGTTACTGGGAGGGCAACGGCTATCTGGTAAGCTGGTGCATCGGGCATTTAGTGGAGCTGGCACCGCCCAATGTTTACGATGCCAAGTACGTCAAGTGGAGCATTGCAGACTTGCCCATCCTGCCGCAAAAGTGGCAGTATTTGGTGTCTGCGTCCACCAAAAAGCAGTTCGGCATCCTGCAAAAGCTGATGAACCGCCCGGATGTGGATAGCATCGTGAATAGTTGCGATTCCGGCCGGGAGGGCGAACTGATCTTTCGCTTGGTGTACCAGCAAGCGGGCTGCAAAAAGCCCTTTTCCCGCTTGTGGCTGTCCAGTATGGAAGAAAGTGCCATCCGGGAGGGCTTTGCCCACCTCAAACCGTCAACTGAATACGATGCGCTGTACAATGCAGCACTCTGCCGGGAACGCGCCGACTGGATGGTCGGCATCAATGCGTCCCGGCTTTTTTCGTGTCTGTACGGTCAGCCGCTGGCGGTGGGGCGTGTTATGACCCCGGTGCTTGCCATGACGGTGGTGCGGGAAGCTGCCATTGCCGCCTTTGTGCCGGAGAAATTCTACACGGTTGCCCTAACCCTTGCGGACGGCGGCACCGCATCCAGCAAGCGGTTTGCCCAGAAAGCGGATGCGGAACTGCTGTTTTCCAAATGCCGAAAGGAGGAGCGTGTCACGGTACAGAAGATGGAACGCAAGGAGAAATCCGAAAGCCCGCCGCAGCTCTATGACCTTACCGCATTGCAGCGGGATGCAAACCGTCTGTTGGGATTTACGGCGCAGCAGACCTTGGATTATGCCCAAAGTCTTTACGAAAAACGGCTCATCACCTACCCCCGCACGGACAGCCTCTTTTTGACGGAGGATATGGCGGCATCCCTGCCGGGGCTGGTGACGGACACGGGCAGGGCGCTTGCCGTGGAGGAACCGTTTCCCATCCATGTGCAGCAGGTCATCAATGGCAGCAAAGTCACCGACCACCATGCGCTGCTGCCCACGAAAAGCATGGCAAAAGCAGACCTTGCCGCCCTCCCTGCCGGGGAGCGGAATGTCCTGCGGCTGATTGCTGCACGGCTGCTCTGCGCCGTAGGCGAACCGCACCGCTATGCAGAAACCACGATCATCACCATCTGTGCCGGAGAAGAATTTACCGCCAAAGGCAAAGTTGTGCTGTCCGAGGGGTGGAAAGCTATGGAGCGGAAAATGCTGGGCGAACTGCTAGGCAAGCAGAAGGAACCGGTTGTTCTGCCGGATGTGCAGGAGCAGAGCCAGTGCAGCGTTGCCGGTGCCGAACTGAAAGAGGGGCAAACGTCCCCGCCGAAGCATTTCACCGAGGACCTTCTACTTCATGCGATGGAAACAGCCAGTGCAGACAGTATGCCGGAGGGCGTGGAACGTCAGGGCATCGGCACCCCGGCTACCAGAGCCGCCACCATCGAAAAACTGGTGCAGAAGGGCTTTCTGGAACGCAAGGGCACCAAGAAAACCAAGGTACTGCTGCCCACGGATAAGGGAAAAGCCCTCATTACCGTAATGCCCGAAGAAATCCAATCCCCGGAAATGACCGCCGATTGGGAAACAAAGCTGCTGCAAATCGAACATGGCGAAATGGAGCCGAGCGAATTTATGACCGAGATCAATACGATGATTACCGAACTGGTAAAGAACACGGAAATGAAAAAAGGAGCGAATGCACTTATGAAAAGCAAGATTATTGGTGTCTGCCCGAACTGTGGGAAGCCTGTTGTGGAGCGTGAAAAGGGCTGGTTCTGCGAGAACCGAGAGTGCCGTTTCGTCCTGTGGAAGGACAATGCGTTCTTTAAGCGTCTGGGCAAGCATCTGGACGCTCATGTGGCAGATAAGCTGCTGCGGGATGGCCGGGTCCGCCTGAAAGACTGCAAGAGTGCCAAGGGCAAGACCTACAATGCCACCGTGCTGCTGTCCTGTGAAGCCGATGGCCGCAGCAAGTTTTCGCTGGAATTTGAGAACGGGGGTTGCTGATGAAGGATGACGCTGTAATAAAGGACAACGAGGCGGTCTACCTCCTCAACGAGCAAACGTATCTGCATCTGCGGGAAAATCTCGCAGGTGTCGGGTACGAGGTTTTTGACAAGAACAGCCCTCTCCCGGTGGAGGAAGGACAGATTCCACGGGAGGTTCTGGACAACACCCAGCGGCGTATCGAAACTGCCCGTGCGTACTATCTGGCAGAGCATCCAGACGAGCCTGTGGGGAGGATTCAGAACGTTGCCGTCACCACTTTGGAGAAGTTTCGCTCCGGGGTTCGCAGGCGCAGGAATTTGGCTCCACGTTCGCTGCCGGAAAATGATGTGCGGTTCATCGACCCGATGTACAACGAGCTGTTCCGGGTGCCGGACGGCGGAGTTGTGCAGATGACTTACCCGGACGGGCACCAGTACTCCGAGAAGGTCGAATACCTTGATGATTACCACATGAGGATCGGTTCCTCGGTGCAGCACATCTGCGAATTTGCAGAGCGCATGGCGCGCAGCCATGCCATCGTGGAACCGGAGCCGCTGACACAGCAGGAGCAGCGGGCATGGAATCTGGAATACGACTATTACCTCACCGTGCAGGCAGATAATAGCTCGTGGGAGTATGCTCTTTATCAGGGCGACTGCTGCCTGTTGGAGCGTGGACAAATTGATGCGCCCGAACTGATGATCGAGGAGGTGCGGGACGAGATCCTGTACAGCCACAATCTGCGGAACAAGGACTGCATCCCGCTCACTCAAGAGGAGTTTGCGCAGAAACTCGCAGACCGAAATGAGGTTCAGTCATACCGCATGAAGCAATTCCAGCAAAGCGGGCACGACTGCTATCTGGTCATGCAGCTGCAACAGGATGCAGACCCTGCACTTCGCTTTGCCGCCATGCGTTATCTGGAAAAGAAAAACATCGCTCCGTTCATTGAAAATTACGAGATCCTTTACCGGGGCAATCTCCCGGAGGGAAAGCGCAGCGTTCCGCAGGCAGAGCTGTTGGAGCAACTGTACCAGAAATTCAACTTCGCTCGCCCGACGGATTACCATGGGCACAGCCTGTCGGTCAGCGATGTGATCATGCTGAATCAGGATGGGAAAATCTCGGCGCATTATGTGGACAGCATCGGCTTCAAGGAACTGCCGGGATTTCTGGATAAAAAGGCAGAACGAACCTCGGTTCTGCAAACGCTCAAAGAGAAGTGCGATGCCCCGGAGTGCAATCCCACCGTCTGCCGGAAAGTGAGGGATGCCCATGAACTTTAATCACGAGGAACTCATGCTGATGATGCTCTACAACACCGGCACCCGGCTGGGGCTTATCCACGAACTGCGGCTGATGCAGTGCTACCTAATGCCCGATGAAACCGCCCTGCGGGAACTGTCCGAAGGCGTCATCGAGAAGCTGAAACTGCTGACCGATGCGGGGTTTGCCGAACTGGAATTTCCCCCGGACTGATTTTTGACGCCTGCGGGCGGCGTACATAGGCTCTTTTGTTACGAAAAATTTTCGCAAACCGCAAGAAACTGGGCTTGATAGAATACTTCCATTCATGCTATACTAGAGCCAGCTTTAATGCACAGAAAAATAGAAAGCGGAGGATAGCCAATGGATACCCAAAAAAGATCACCCATCGACCGCCTGCTCTTTGCCACTTTTCTGAAAGGCCGCACTTCTTCCCGTGATGTATGGGAAGAAAAAGGCGATATGACCCCCGAAGATAACAAGAAGATCATCGAGGAGACCAACGAGATCATCAACGATGATTCCACCTATCCCTTCATCAGCTACCTGTCCGACCTGCTTGCAAAATCCAAGCCTTCCGATGATGATGTCAAGAAGCTGCACGACTGCATTGAAAAAGTTGCAGTTGCATTGGGGCAGGACAGCACCGATGTGTTCCGTGCGCTCCTTGCCAAGCTGATCGAGGAGCCGGAAGAAAAGCAGACCTTTGACCGTCTGCTGGAGATGGCAGAAAAGTTTGCTGCAAAACACGAATAAAATACCATAGATTCCATAAGCGAGTGACCTGAAAAGGCCGCTCGCTTTTTTGTTTACCATGAACTTGAAGGGAGGAACGCTATGCCAAGCAAAACCGAAGAATATCTCGCCCTTGCCCAGCGCACGGCCAACGGCCTGACCCGGTATTGGGAAAGCTGGACGGACTACCTGACCACCGCATCCCGGCTGTAAAAGTACCCTTTTGCCGACCAGCTCATGATCTACGCCCAGCGCCCGGATGCCACCGCCTGCGCCGACTTCGACATCTGGAACAACCGGATGAACCGCTATGTGCGCCGGGGTTCCAAGGGCATCGCTCTGCTGGACGAATCCAGCGGATTTCCCCGGCTGCACTACGTCTTTGACGTAAGCGACACCGGGGTGCGCCGCAATTCCCGTGACCCGGAGGTGTGGCAGTTCAACGATGACCTGAAACAGCCGGTTTCGGAAATGCTGAGCAAGACCTATGGCATCAGCGGAGAGCGTGTCAGCCAGCAGCTTGCCGATGTTGCCGGAAAACTGGTGGCAGATTACTGGAACAACAACGGCGGCGACATCCGCGCCATCGTTGACGGTTCGCTGCTGATGGATTATGATGAAGCCGGGGTGGAGATGCAGTTCAAGTCCGCTGCCGCCATCAGTGTCACCTACACGCTGCTGGAACGCTGCGGCTTTGAGCCTGCCGGGTGGTTCGACAAGGACGATTTCCGAGCCATCCACGATTTTTCCACCCCGGATAGTGTCTACGCCCTCGGCGCAGCCGTCAGCGACATGAGCCGGGAGGTGCTGCGGAACATCGAGCGCACCATAAAAACCACCATCCGCCGCCGCAATGCAGAAAGGAGCCAACATGAATACGAACAGCAGGAACGTGACCTACTCGACCGTCGGGGACTACCAGCTCCCGAACCTGATCCTGAACCAACCCCGGAAGCCGCTGGGCAAGTACGGCAGGCTGCGCCGGACGTACCTGATGAACCATCGCCCGGTACTGTACCACACGATGCTCCTGAACGGGAGCCTGTACCCGCACCTGATGGAGGTGGAGCAGACGGCAGAGAGCCGGATGCAGCGGACCATGGCACAGCTTCTGAAGCAGGACCCAGCCCCGGACAAAGCGCAGAACCAACTGATGTGGGTGCAGCACATGAACAGTCTGAAAGCGCAGGCAGAGGAACTGGTGCTGACGGAGCTGATTTACAGCTAAGTTTCTTCGATGCCCACATTCCCACCGAAGCCAAACAAATTGAATCCATCGACCGAGCGGAGAGCGAAAAAACGCCCTCCGCTTTTGTTTTGTCGCAGGCTGAAATTGAAAACGAACTGCGTAAGCATGGTTCGGGATTTACGGGCGGCAAGCAGCGCATTATGGCGCTGTACCAGACCCAGCCTGACCGCAAACTCCGTGTCAAGGCACTGGCAAAGGAATACGGCATCGGTGGGCACTCCCACGATTTTCTGGACGGAAGTCGAGGCTTTGTGAATCACGACTGGAAGGGTCTGGAATTTGTTCATTATCCCGACTACCAGAAAATCACCCTGAAATGGGCGCAGGTGGAAAAGTATATCGACCTGATGATCCAGTCCGACCGCTACCTGACGGACAAGGAAAAGGAGCATTATTCGCCGCCTGCGCCGGTCAGCGCAAAGCCGGATGGTGCCTTGACCCATGCAAAAAACCTGATTCGAGATTTCTGCTTGGAGGAATACGACTCCGAGCCGGACTTTTCTAATCCTGCTAAAATCGACATTGCCTACACCCACGCCACCGACGAGGATATTCCTATTCAGGTCAACGTGGATCTGGTGGGGTATCGGGTGGAACGGTATCTGGGCGAGGTGCTGATCGACGAGCGGCAGTACGAAAGTCTGGAGGACCTGACCGAAACTGAGCTGGAGGCTCTGGATTTCTCCGAACTGGTCAGTGTCACGGACGAGGAACTGGAACACTACCACAGTAAGGTGGAGGAACGCCCGGCACTGCTGCCGCTGGATGCCGCCACTGAGTACAACGCCCTGAAGGAGCAGTACCCGGATGCGCTGGTAGGTTTTGAACAGGGCGGTCAGTTTGAGTTTTACGGCGAGGATGCCCGGAAAGTCTGCGCTCTTGTGGGTGGAAAGTTGCTGGAAAAGGAAACGGAATTGGGCACCGTCCCGGTCACTGGCTTCCCCAGCGACCAGTGGGCGCACCGTGCCAAACAACTGTGGCAGTGTGGCGATAACGTCTATCTTGCTGGGCTGAACGAGGATGGCACCCACCACCAGACCAAGTACCTGCGCCGGGAGGATTATCTGCCGCTGGGTGCTACCATCCACATGGAGGGGCGAGCTTTCCGGGTTGATACGGTGAATTTTGATAAAGACAGCGTCACCTTGCAGGATGCGGCATTGGCAGAAATGCGGATGCCCATTTTCCGGCAGGAGCCACTGGCGGTTGTCCGGGAATTGTACGAACAGCAGGACGAGGCCCTTGACGCTGCTCCCGAAAAGGCCGCTGATTATAAGGTCGGGGACGATGTTGTGGTAGACCTTCTCACACGAACCATCGAGGGCAAAATCGGCTATGTAGGCGAAACGGATGTTCGCATCGACACCAGTGTGCAGGGCTATTCGTGGAGCAACGAGGTGCTGAACAAACAGCAGTTCGAGGACAGTCTGCGACGGGATAAGCCTACGTCTGATAAATCACTGGACAAGCTGCCTATCTCTGGGGAGGTCAACGGCGAATGGCAGACATTCCCGGATGCTGCCGTCGCAGACGAAGCCCTGAACGCCGAACCTGTGCCGGAAGCTGCCGGGAACTTCCACATCACGGACGATCATCTGGGTGAGGGCGGCGCAAAACAGAAGTACGCCCGGAACATCGAAGCCATCCGCACCCTGTATAAGCTGGAAGAGGAGCATCGTGGTGCCACCGTTGAGGAACAGCAGGTGCTTTCCCAGTATGTAGGCTGGGGCGGTTTGGCAGATGCCTTTGACCCGGATAAGAATAGCTGGGCAAAGGAATACGCTGAACTGAAAGGGCTGCTCTCCGAGGATGAGTACGCCGCCGCCCGTTCCAGCACCCTGAACGCCCACTACACCTCTCTGGTGGTGATTCGCTCTATTTATGATGCGGTCGAGAAGATGGGCTTCCAGTCGGGAAACATCTTGGAACCGTCTATGGGCGTGGGCAACTTTTTTGGTATGTTACCAGATTCCATGCAGAGCAGCCGCCTGTATGGTGTAGAACTGGACAGCATCACCGGGCGCATTGCGAAAAAATTGTACCCGCAGGCTGACATTACCGTAGCCGGTTTTGAGACCACCGACAGGCGTGACTTTTATGATCTAGCCGTGGGCAACGTACCTTTTGGTCAGTATAAAGTCAACGACAAGGCGTACAACAAGCTGGGATTTTCTATCCACAACTACTTTTTCGCCAAGGCTATCGACCAAGTTCGTCCGGGCGGCATAATTGCTTTTGTGACGAGTCGTTACACCATGGACAGCAAGGACAGCACTGCCCGCAAGCACATGGCAGAACGTGCCGATTTGCTGGGTGCTATCCGTCTACCGAATAATGCGTTCAAGGCCAATGCAGGCACCGAAGTCGTTTCGGATATTATCTTTTTGCAGAAGCGTGACCGCCCCATCGACCATGAGCCGGACTGGGTGCAACTGGGCAAGACCGAGGACTGTTTTGCCATCAACCAGTATTTCGTAGACCACCCGGAGATGGTGCTGGGAGAACTCACCACCGAAAGCACCCAGTACGGACGAGAGGAACTGACCGTTGCACCCATTGAGGGTGCAGTGCTGGCAGACCAGCTTGCAGAAGCGGTACAGCATATTGAGGGGAAATACACCGAAGTTGAGGTAGAAACACCAGATATTGCGGATGCCGAAAATGAGAAGCACATTCTCCCGGCTGACCCGGATGTAAAAAACTTCTCCTACACCGTGGTGGACGGCGAGGTGTTCTACCGGGAAAATTCCGTGATGACGCAGGTGGAACTTTCCGACACCGCCAAGGGGCGTGTCACCGGCATGGTGGAACTGCGGCAGATCGTCAACGAACTGATTCAGCAGCAGTTGGAGGATTACCCCGATGCCGACATCAAGGCAACACAGGAGCGTTTGAACGCCGCCTACGATGCCTTTGCCGCCAAATACGGTCTGCTGAACGACCGCAAAAATGGGCGGCTTTTTGAGCAGGATTCCTCCTACTATCTGCTGTGTTCGCTGGAAAATCTGGACGAGCAGGGACAGCTTAAATCTAAGGCGGTGATGTTCACCAAGCGCACCATTCGCCCGGAGCGCACCGTCGCCAGTGTGGACACCCCCAGTGAAGCGTTGGCGGTATCTATCGGTGAGCATGGCAAAGTGGATTTGCCCTATATGGCAGAACTGCTGGGCACTCCCGGTGAGTACGGGCGCATTACTACCGAACTTTCCGGTGTGATCTTCAAAGACCCTGCCGCCGACCCAACCGACCCGGAAGCAGGCTGGCAGATGGCAGACGAGTACCTGTCCGGCGATGTCCGGGCAAAGCTGCGGATGGCGCAGTTTGCGGCAGAGACCAACCCGAAATTTGCTGTCAATGTGGATGCGCTGACCAAAGCGCAGCCCAAAGAACTGGAAGCCTCCGAAATTGATGTGCGACTGGGTGCAACGTGGCTCGACCCGGACATTATCCAGAAGTTTATGACCGAGACTTTCCAGATTCCCTACTATCTGCGCCATGCGGTCAAGGTGAGATATTCTCCGTATACCGCCGAATGGCGTGTGGAGGGCAAGACTGCCACCGGGCGGAGTGACATCATCTCCTCCGAGACCTACGGCACATCCCGTGCCAACGCTTATAAGATTCTGGAGGAGACCCTGAACCTGAAGGATGTCCGCATCTACGACACCATAGAGGATGCCGAGGGCAAACCCAAGCGTGTACTGAACAAGCGGGAGACCATGCTGGCGCAGCAAAAGCAACAGGTCATCAAGGACGCTTTCGCCAACTGGGTCTGGCAGGACCCTCAGCGGCGCATTGCGCTGGTGAAGCAGTATAACGAGATGTTCAACTCTACCCGCCCCCGTGAGTATGACGGAAGCCACATCAAATTCATGGGCATGAACCCGGAAATCACTCTCCGGGAACACCAGCGCAACGCCATTGCTCATGTGCTTTATGGCGGTAATACGTTGCTTGCACACGAAGTTGGTGCGGGCAAGACCTACGAAATGGCGGCGTCTGCTATGGAAGCGAAACGCCTTGGTTTGTGCCAGAAATCGCTGTTCGTGGTGCCCAATCACCTGACGGAGCAGTGGGCATCGGAGTTTCTGAACCTCTACCCTAACGCAAAACTTTTGGTGGCACGGCGCAAGGACTTTGAGACCGCCAACCGTAAAAAATTCTGCGCCCGCATTGCCACCGGCGACTACGATGCCGTCATCATCGGGCACAGTCAGTTTGAGCGCATTCCGCTGTCCTTTGAGCGGCAGGAGCGTATTATTCAGGAGCAAATTGATGAAACGCTTGCCGCCATCAACGAGCTGAAAGCCCACGCAGGCGAGAATTTCTCCATCAAGCAGATGGAAAAGACCCGAAAAACGCTGGAAACTAAGCTGGAAAAACTGCGCTCCGATGAGCGCAAGGACGATGTAATCACCTTTGAACAACTGGGCGTTGACAGGCTTTTTGTGGACGAGAGCCATTTTTACAAGAACCTCTTTTTGACCACAAAAATGCGGAATGTCGCAGGATTATCCACCAGTGAAGCGCAAAAATCCAGCGATATGTTTGGCAAGTGCCGCTATCTGGACGAGATCACCGGCGGGCATGGCGTGGTGTTCGCCACCGGCACCCCGGTGTCTAACTCCATGACCGAGCTGTACACAGTCATGCGGTATTTGCAGTACCGCACCTTACAGCAGAAAAAGCTGACCCACTTCGACTGCTGGGCATCCACCTTTGGAGAGACCACCACTGCAATCGAGCTTGCACCGGAAGGTACAGGCTATCGGGCGAGAACGAGATTTGCCAAGTTCTTCAACCTCCCGGAACTGATGTCCATGTTCAAGGAGGTTGCGGACATTAAAACCTCTGACCAGCTTCATTTGCCGGTGCCGGAGGCAAAGTTTGAGACAGTGGTAGCAAAACCGTCCGAGATCCAAAAGGAAATGGTGCAGGAACTGAGCAAACGTGCCGCCCGCATCCATTCCGGCACTGTGGATGCCTCCGAGGACAATATGCTCTGCGTCACCAACGATGGGCGCAAGATTGGCTTGGACGTTCGCCTGATGAACCCCATGCTGCCGGATGACCCCAACAGCAAGCTGAACGTCTGTGTGCAGAACGTGATGAAAATCTGGGAGGAGGGCAAAGATCAGAAGCTGACACAGCTTTTGTTCTGCGACCTCTCCACCCCGAAAAATGACGGTAACTTCAACGTCTACGATGACATTCGCAAGAAGTTGGTTGCCGCCGGTGTGCCGGAAAACGAGATCGAGTTTATCCACAACGCCGACACCGAAGCGAAAAAGGCGGCATTGTTCTCCAAAGTGCGCTCTGGCGATGTGCGAGTTTTGCTCGGAAGCACTGCAAAAATGGGAGCGGGCACCAACGTGCAGCAGCGTCTTGTGGCAGTGCATCATCTGGATGTCGGCTGGAAACCCAGTGATATGACCCAGCGCAATGGTCGCATCATCCGTCAGGGCAATATGAATAAGGAAGTCAAGGTGTTCAATTACGTCACAGAAGGGACATTTGACTCGTACTTGTTTCAGACCCTTGAGAATAAACAGCGATTTATCAGCCAAATCATGACTTCCAAATCTCCGGTGCGCTCCTGCGAGGATGTGGACGAGCAGGCACTTTCCTATGCGGAGATCAAGGCACTGTGCGCCGGTAATCCGCTCATCAAGGAGAAGATGGATTTGGATGTGCAGGTAGCAAAGCTGAAGGTGCTGAAAGCCGACCACCAGAGCCAGAAATTCCGTCTGCAAGACAAGCTGCTGACCAAATTCCCGGCTGACATTCGGGAAGCGAATGCCCACATTGCCGGGCTGAAAGCGGACGCACAGCTTGCCGCCGCCCACCCGCAGGGCAAGGAGGAGTTCTGCGGCATGACCATCAAGGGCGTGACCTACGACGAGAAAAAGACCGCCGGTGAGCGTTTGGTGCTTGCCTGCTCCGAACTGCCCAACGCCGAGGAAAAAGTCATCGGCAGTTACCGGGGCTTTGAATTGTCCCTGCGGTTCGATGCTTTCCGCACGGAGTATCAGGCACTTTTGAAAGGACAGCGGAAGTACACGGTGCCTTTGGGCAACGACCCACTGGGCAACATCATTCGTCTGGATAATTCGCTGAACAACTTCCCGGAGCGAATCACCGCCGCAGAAAACGAGCTGGATACCCTGCATCAGCAGCAGGCGGCGGCACAGATCGAGGTGGAAAAGCCCTTTCCGCAGGAGGAAGAGCTGGCAGAGAAATCCGCACGGCTTGCAGAGCTGAACGCCCAGTTGGATGTGGACGAAAAGAGCCACGAGCCGGAACAGGACGAGGAAGAACAGGAGGATGCCCCTCGCCGCCCCTCGGTGCTGGCGGCGCTGGAAGAAAAATCGGACAAGCCGGAGCCGGTGAAGCCCTTCAAAAGCTATCTGGACAAGGACGGTGATGCCCGGTGAACGACTGTCGCGACCAGCAGCTCCATTTCCGGGTCAGCAAGCCGGAGTTGGAACGGATCCGGAACAAAATGGAATCCAGCGGCATTCTGAGCATCGGCTCCTATCTGCGCAAGATGGCGCTGGACGGATATTGTTTGCATCTGGATCTGCCACAGCTGCGCCGCATGGCGTATCTTTTGCAGATGTGCAGCAACAACCTGAACCAGTACGCCAAACGTGCCAATGAGAGCGGCAAAATCTACGCCACCGACATGGAGGACCTGCGGCAGCGGCTGGATGAGCTGATCGACATTGGTCGGCAGATTCTCTCCCGGCTGGCTGAACTCTAAAATTTTCTCCGCAGTTGGAGGACTGCGGAGATACATAAGGGTTGACATCCTTGCAACGCAGTGGTTGACACCTTTATAATAGGGGCGAAAGAAAGGCAGGTGCTGGATATGAGGTTCGTTTTTAAGATGATCGTTTTCCCGTTTTGGCTGCTTACGGCTTTCCTTGCGCTGATGCTGAAATGGGCGCTGAACTTGTCGGCGTTTGTGCTGGCTCTGCCCATGCTGTATATTTTTGGCTGCGGCCTTTATACGCTGTACTGCCGGGAATGGCTGCAGTTTTTGATTTTGCTGGTGGCGGAGTTTGGCTGTTTTACGCTGATCTTCATGGGTGCTTTGATCGTAGAGGCAGCGGAGCGTTTTAATGGCTGGATTGCAGGATTATAAAATATTTATGCCGCCACTGTGCGGCATTTTCTTTTTGCCGGGAGGTGGTCAAACTGGCTGCAACAAGATTGATTGCACTGCACAAAAACAAGGGGAAATCCGTTGCGGCCTGCCTGAAAAGCCGCACGGATTACGCCCAGAACCCGGACAAGACACAGCAGGGCGAACTGGTCAGCAGTTACGAATGCAGTCCCCTAACCGTAGATGAAGAATTTATGCTTTCCAAACGCCAATACGAATTTGCCACCGGGCGCAGGCAGAAAAGTGATGTGATCGCCTATCAGATTCGTCAATCGTTCAAGCCCGGAGAGATCACCGCAGAGGAAGCCAACAAGGTGGGCTACGAACTGGCAATGCGTTTCACCAAAGGCAAGTATGCGTTTATCGTTGCCACCCACACGGACCGGGAGCACATCCACAACCACATTATTTATAACTCCACTGCGCTGGACAGCACACGGAAATTCCGGGATTTTTTATTGTCCGGGCTGGCGGTGCAGCGGTTGAGCGATTTGATTTGTCTGGAACATCAGTTGTCCGTTATTGAAATCAAGCCGTACCGGGAGCGGCAGAAGCGTACCCTTTATCCACCCAGAGAAAGTAATCGAGATAAGCTGTGTGCCGTAATCGACAACATTCTGCTGAACGAGAATCCTGTGGACTTTGAAATCTTTCTTCAAAAGCTGGAACAGCAGGGCTATGTAATCAAACGAGGAAAGCACACCTCGGTCAAAGGTGCGCGGCAGAAACGCTTCATCCGTTTTCGCACTTTGGGCGCAGAATATAGTGAAGAAGAACTGAAAGCTGTTATCTCTGGGGAAGCCGAACACCATCCCCGGCAGAAGCAGAAGCGCATCGTACCGGAACAAAAGTTTCAGATGCTGGTGGACATTCAGGCAAAGCTGGCCGAGGGAAAGAGCATGGGGTATGCTCGCTGGGCAAAGCGATATAATCTGAAAGAAATGTCCAAGACGCTGATTTTCTTACAGGAGCATAAAATCGGCAGCATTAAAGAAATGCAGGAACGTGTGGATGCAGCAACTGCTCGCTATCACGAGTTGGGCGATTCCATTAAAGCTGCAGAAGCGCGCATGACCGAGATTGCTGTTCTGAGGACGCACATCGTTAATTATGCCCGGACACGTCCGGTCTATGATGCCTACCGCAAAGCCGGGTACAGTAAGAGCTTTCTGGATGCCCATCGGGAAGAAATCACCCTGCACAAGGCTGCAAAAGCCGCTTTTGATGAAGCTGGATTGAAAAAGCTGCCAAAAGCCAAGGACTTGAGCATCGAATACGCTGCACTTCTTAAAAAGAAGAAAGAAGTATACCCAGACTACCGGAAGGCACGAGATGAGATGCAGGAGTTGATGAAAGCTCAGAAAAATGTAGAGATGTTTTTTGCAGAGGAAAAAGACACAGCCGAAAAAGAGCCAACACGATAAACGAAATCCGCCGAGGATTCTTCCCGTTTTTTTCGGGAGGATTCCTCGGCGGATTTTTGCTTTTGAAAACTGATTTCTAAGAATGTGAATTAGATTCTAAAAAAGTTCAAAACTTTCTTCGCTCCGTTAACATCCAAAGGGTAGTTCTCTTTAATTTGACCTTTTTCCATGTGAATCACATACGAACAACTTGCCATCACCAGCTCCGGATCATGCGTAATAACAAGAAGCGTTTTGCCTTGATCTGCAAGTGACTTCAAACTCTGCGCAACTTTCCGCATATGTTTGAGATCAAGTCCGCTGGTTGGTTCGTCAAACACAATGATCTCCCGGTTACTCACAATGGCAGATGCGATCGCTACTCGCTGCTTCTGCCCGCCGGAAAGAGAAAGCGGGTGCCTGTCTTTATATTCCAGCAGATCAAACTGTTCAAGGATTTGCTCCACAACAGTCTCATCTTCATCGTCCATGCTCAGAAGGATTTCATTTGTCACGCTTTCAGTAAATAACTGATGGCTGGTATCCTGCATTACCATATAACAATGTTTAAGCCGGGCTTTCCAATCAAGGGCTTTCCCGTTAACCTGCAAGACGCCACATTTCTTTTCCAATCCGCAAACACAGCGGGCCAGAGTAGATTTTCCAGCGCCATTCAGACCGATAATGGCAATCGTTTCTCCAACAGGCAGTTTTGCATTTGGAATATGGAGGCTTTCTGGTGCTTGCTTTTTATACGCAAAGCAGAAATTTTGAAGTTCCATCTGTTTAGCTGTATGCGTCTGATACTGATTAGTGGGTTTCAGCTTCGAGAGAGAAAACGGCCGCAGTCCCATTTCTTTTCGAGTGCTATCCGATAAGCTGTCAAATTCAGCAGGTGTGTATTCCTGTTCGATCTCCCCATCTTTTACATATAGTACACGGTCCACAAGATCGTGAAGGTAGTAAAGGCGGTGCTCTGCAATCAGAATTGTTTTGCTTTGCTTTTTCCAGAGGCTCAGGACCTGCCGCAGGTCATCAATGGCAGCCATATCCAAATTAGAAGATGGTTCGTCAAGAACCATAATTCCCGGCAGCAATACACTTGATGAAGCACAGGCTATTTTTTGCTTTTCCCCGCCAGATAGAGCAAACACGCTCCGCCCCATCAGATTTTCAATATGATAATTGGAAATTGTCCGATCCATCCTTTGCAGGATGTCCTCCTGGGGATAGCCCAAATTTTCACAGGCGAAGGCTAATTCACTATCCGTATCTACGTTGAAAAACTGGCTTTTAGGATTTTGGAACACAGATCCCACCATAGCAGCCAAGTCGTAAAGTGGCGTATCAGCTACGCTTTTTCCGTCCAGAAAGACATCGCCTTCTAAATTGCCCTCATAATAATGAGGCACCAGCCCGTTTACTAAACGGGTAATCGTTGTTTTCCCACAGCCGGATTCCCCCGTGAGTAAAACAAACTCCCCTGTTTTTATGGTGAGATTGATATTTCTAATCCCTCCACCGCGGGATTCTTCACCATAAGAGAAAGAAACATTTTGAAAATCTATCATGGCAAAATCCCTCCTGCGGAAATTATCGGGGAAGCAATCGCCCAAAACACTACAAAGCAACAAAACAAAATCAGCACCACATCGGCAAAATTAAATTTAAGCCGACAAATATTGGTGCGCTTGACAGGAGCACCGAGACCACGGGTAATTGCCGCAGCGGAAAGTTCCTCACCGATTTTCACAGAGCAGGTAATCATCGGGATCAGCTTATACTCCAATATTTTTGAAGATTTTTTCCCTCCAAGTTTAATCCCTCGCATTTTCATAGCGTCACTAATTGCTTCTGACTCCTGAAAAACAGTTGGAAAGAAGCGGAACATGACCGTTAAGGGAATCGTCACCTCTTTGGGCATATGGATTCTTTCCATGCCGGAAATCAATTCACTGACTGTTGTTGTTTTCACAGCATAGGCCACCATTGCAACGCTGGGAAGAATGCGGCAAAAGAAACCAGTTGTAAACAGCACAAGAAAATTCAATATTCCTGTGAGATGCGGCAAGACAGAGATTTGAACAGCATAAAAAGCAGCAAAAATAACAATGTATCCAACCGCTTTTCCAAATTGTTTGGAACAAAGCAGTAACAAAGCTGGAATGGCACAAAGAACAAGGCGGAGTAGCCCCATAGCTTCTCCGCCTGTCCCTCCCATGACAAAAATACTGATGATGAAGATGAGCAACAGTTTTGTACGCGGATCAAGCCGCAGACCCGTTTCTGCTTTTTTGCTGAGAAGAATTTCCCGCGCCATTATGCAATACCAGCACGCTGGAAGTGCTTTTTACAAATGGCCTTTCCAATCACACCACCGACAACACCAAATACAAAGCAAGCGACCAACAGAATAGGGGCAATCCACATAGGCATATAGGTGTTGAGTGTTGTGGCATATTCTGCGCCATATCCCTCTGTCAGCATCACAAGATAGCTGTCACGGTTCAAGAAAATGGGTGCGAAGTTACCAAATACCCAAATACTAAAAGCGCCACAGGATAAAACAGCACTCTTTGAACTTTTGTAATCTGCCTTTTTTAAGATTATATCGGCAATCAGACCGCCGGCAAGTCCTGTCAGCATGGTTAAATAGCCATTTCCGCCAAATATGTTAAGCAAGCCGATCAAAAAGCCCATAATTGCAGTCATACCAAACTTCTTCGCCTTAGTGACATACAACATATAAGGAATACCGCCAACCAAGGGACAAAGCACTGCCATTAACGGGATAAAAATAGGAATAAATCCAAGTATGGCAACTAACATCGTAATGACCATGTAGATCACTGTGTAAATACCAATAGTGATAAGATCTTTGCCTTCTAATCTACGTTTCTTTTGATTTGAATTTGCAAGTGTACTCATGAAGAAATTCCTCCTTGTTATAATAAAATGCAGCGTGATTAGTTTATGCTAACCACACTGCATAGATTATCACTTGCGAAAAAAGGGTTCAACCCAAAAGATACCCATTTCTACCCCAAAGATACCCATTTCTATTCATTTAACCTATTGAAACGTGTTTCCCTATAATTCTTAGGGATTACACCGTATCTTTTTTTGAAGGCTGCTGCAAAATTACTTGGTTTTCCATAACCCACAATAGAAGCAATCTCACTTACATTCCTGTCCCCATCCAAAAGTAATTGTGCTGCTTGCGCCAATCGTTGGTCAATAATATATTGATGAATTGATATTCCATAGAGAGATGAAAATCCTCGTGACAGTTTTGGTACGCTCAAATGCACCAGACGCGATAATTCCTTACAGGATGGAGCAAAAGCAATCTGGCTGTCAATAATTCGTTTTATCTCCATAATAGCAGTTCTTTCAGTCCGAGACATTGTGATGTTTTTACCCATCAAAATGTCTAATTCAAGAACCTCTCCTAAATAGACAGATAACAGTTCTAATAGTTTACCGTCTAAATATAGATAACCCAGGCTGCCACGATATTGAGAAAATTGATTCATTTCTGCCAAAATTTGCTCCATAATTGGAGTAACGGGAATTTTAGAAATCCCTTCTAAAAGTTTCTTCCTATATACTGTAACTTCTTGCCCCTCGAAGTATTCCGAAAGTAATTGTGCAAAATACGTAATAGGTATTTTTATGGTCTTAAAAGAAAAATCACTGTTTTTCTTATAACAAATATATTCCGCCCTCTCAGTCCCTGCATAAATACAAGACTCATTTTTTTGTAATGTAATGGAACGCGGTTCATTCATAATTCCCCATGAGACACCGTCATTCAAACAGAATATGATTTGCATATATTCGTCATTACCGGGGCCTTGCATGTTCACATCTGTATCCAATTGATAGCGCATCTGCCAATCCGAAAGAATAACACCATGTTTGATCTTAGTCTGTGCGATTCTACCTGGCCCAAACTCAGATGAAATATTCATGGAAAATGTTTGAGGCGTATTCGTTATTAAATCGTTATATAGCTTACTGAGATAATCACTTCCATGTATCATTCGAATCCCCTCCCTAATGTGCGTTAGAGTTAACTAACTATATAATAACTTGTTTTGAGGCGCTGGTCAACAAGAGAATAAATCACCCCAAGCTATTATTACAGAGATAACCGGACACAGCGATATAGCTCTGTGCCAGGTTATTTCTATTTTGTTGAATAATTTTATGCTAATTTCCATTGAGAACTGGCGTTGCGTTTATCCCAAAATTCTTTATAGGCACCATTTTTAGCCAATAGCTTTTCATGGCTACCTACCTCCGCTATATGCCCTTCTTTGTTTAACACAATAATTTCGTCCGCCATCTGAATTGTTTCGAGCTTATGCGCTACAACAATCAATGTAGACCTTTTCCTGAGAGTTTCTATGGAGCGCACGATATTAGTTTCGTTCTCAGCATCAAGTGCTGAGGTCGCTTCGTCAAACAAGACAATTGGAGCGTGCTTCAACAAAGCTCGTGCAATCGAAACGCGCTGGCGCTCACCGCCGGAAAGTGCTCGTCCTCCTTCTCCGCAAAGGGTATTCCATCCATCAGGAAGTCGCTGAATCATTTCCGTTACACCCGCAAGATCGGCAATTTCATTTAATTCTCGTTCTGATGTATCAGGCTTCGCCATAAGTATATTGTTTTTTAGGCTATCATTAAAAAGATAAACATCTTGAAATACAAAAGACACTTGCTTAAACAAATCTTCGGTTGTAAAATCTCTCAAGTCAATGTCTCCAATACAAATATTCCCACCATTCACATCATAAAAACGAGCAATTAACTTTATGATTGTTGTTTTGCCACAACCAGAAGGGCCAACAATAGCAAACATTTTATTGGCAGGCACTGTAAAGCTAATATTTCTTATCACTGGCTTATCTTTTACATATGCAAAGGTCACTTGATTTAAAGAAACATCAGAATTTTTAGGATTACCTTTGGTCTTTGTTACGCTGGGCATTTCAGCAGTATCTACGACTTCATCTAAAGCATTTAACATTTGGCGACGGTCTTCCATTCCGAAAAGAGAAGATACTATGTCGTTTAAGAGTGTAGTAAAACGCAAGGTAACGCCAATCATTACCACAGTTTCTAATGCCCCCATATCTCCAGCAAGTCCCAAGAGGCTTACAAAGGTAATCATTCCAGCGACAAGCATTTGTACTCCCATACCGGAAAGCACCTGTCCCAAAGCGCTCCACCATAGCCCGCGGACAGATTGCTTTTTACTGTTCACAAAACTATCTTTCAGTTCTTCGTAGTCTGCACCAACATGGCAGGCGCGAAGTGCCCCCTGGCACTTTGCGAATTCCACTACGCGGGAAGCAATTTCTTGTTCCGCTGGTTCTTCAAGACTATTCCCTTTTCCCACACAAATTTGCGAAATTTTCATAAGCAGAAAAAGAACGGGAATAGCAAGCGTTAAAAGTATACCAAGCTGCCAATTCCAAAACCATGTGGCAATACAGAAAACAACGACTGCAGACGCATTTTTTAGTAGCTGTCCAATAAAGAACGCGGCTGTCTGACCGGTAGAAATCATTTCCTGCGTTACCATACGCGAAAGTTTTCCGGCACTGTCTGCTTGAAACCAACCAAGTGGTAAGCGCGCCACCTTGTTTCCCACGATAGTTTGCATATTTTTCATAAAGCCAAGGCCAGCCGTATAACTGAGCTTTGTGCCTAAGAAAGAGAATACAGAAGCCAATAGCGCTACGCTGGCAAGTACAATCATCCAGCCCCAAAATGATACTCCCCACTGCGTACTTTGCGTTTGCAGAGTTGTGGTAGCTGGCATCATAATGGCAAGTGCAAGACCGATCAGGCCCCCTGACAGAATACAAAATAATGTTCCTTTTTTGTACATTTTTTGGTCTCTATCAAGCATATAACGATGAAATCTCGATAAAAGCCATTTTGACTTATTCATACCTTATTTCTCCTTTCTCATTCAAATGATTGAAACCACCTTGTCTTAATAGTGCTTGATAATGTACATTATCTAAAAGTTCATGATGCGTTCCAAGAGCAATTATTTTCCCTTGCTCCATTACAGCTATTTGGTCTGCACCTAAAATGGCATTTAGACGATGCGCAATAACCAACACAGTACGATCTTTAATCAATGCATTAAGTGCTTTTTGAATTTCCAGTTCTGAATCTGGATCAGCAAAAGCTGTGGCCTCATCCATAATCAAAATTGGCGCATCTGCTAAAACCGCACGAGCGATGCTAACTCTTTGGCTTTCTCCTCCCGATAAAGAACAATCCGTTCCCAATACGCTATCATAACCTTTAGGTAGAGACATAATCAAATCGTCAATCTGAGCAATTTTCGCTGCTTTACGGATCTCCTCTATACTTGCATCCTGTCTTGCAAGCGATATATTCCGCTGGATACTGGCATTAATGAGCATAGGGTCTTGAAGCACAAAGGCAATTTTGTCATAGAGCGTTTGCGATGAAATGTCTCTTAAGTCTACACCTCCTAAACTAATAGAACCATTTTGCGGATCATCGAAACGTGCGATAAGTGTAGCAAGCGTAGACTTGCCAGAACCAGAAGGGCCAATTAAAGCTGTTATTGTATTAGGATTCAAAGTAAGATTAACCCCTTTTAATGCTTGCGTATCTCCATATGAGTAAGTAACATCCTTCACCTGCAGAACAAGTCCGTTAGGCTTTTGTGGAGATTTCGTTTCAGGAATGACGGGAGTATCCATAATATCGCAAAGGCGGATGGCAGCAGCTCCAGCCATTTGATAGGACCATGTAATATTAGCAACGGAGCTAATTGCAACAGGTAAAACGATTGCTATTAAAGTGCAAGCCAGAACTTGAGGAAGACTCGCTAAACCGGCTCCCATAACCAATGCGCCACCGGTGAAATTGACGAACAAAAGTAACGGTGCTGAAATAAGTTCTCCTGCTATAGAGCAAAGACCAATCAATGGCGCACACCAATCCCAATAAGATTTAGAAAAAGCTTCTGCTGCGCTGGCGTAATTTTGATGGGCTTTTCCAGTCTTAGAGAAGGCTTTCACTACCTTGATACCAGCAACCAGTTCAATCATTGTAGAAGAAACTTCCCCCAGATGCCTGTTCATTTCAGCAGTTTTTGGCCCCATATCCTTCATAGAAATTCCTTGTAATAAAAAGTATAGTGGGATGGTCACGATACTAATAAGTGCTAAACGCCAATTAATCACAAACATAAATACAAGTAGTACTAATGGCGCTAACACACCGTTTAGCATATCAACTGGCGCATGAGCCACGACAGTATGAACCGTTTTTGTATCATCCTGTACAGCGTTACGTATTTTACCGGAATCAGTTTGGCTAAACCACGCAAGTGGTACATGGCTCAAACGTTCTACAATCCTTTGGCGAATAATGAAACGCAATTTCATATCCGCGAAATGTGTGATAATTAAAGACAGTGCATGGAAAAACAATTTTGAAAGAAAAGCCATAACTAAAAGATTCACAACTTTATGTACTTGTACTGCATCAATCTGTTCGCCTGTGGTTTGCGCCGATAAAAAAATATCCCCTAACCACACTAAAGCTAAATATGGGACGAAAGACAATAACGCAGAAAAAATTGTAAAAATTTGAGCTAAAAGTATCCTTCCTTTTATGGGCTTGGACAAACGTTTAATCGCAACCTGCCCTTCTTCATCTTTTTTGCGATCTTGTTCTTTTATCTCTGACATAGGGTTTCCTCCTCTTTTATAATTGGTAGTGCAAAAGGGTTATGCTTAACTAACCATACTATATAGTATATTAGGTGTTTGATTTTAATTCAACCCAAAACATACCCGTTTTTGCCCAAAAGCGACTAAAACACAAAAGAAATAACCGTCTATTAAACAATACGATATTTACAAGCAGGAGCATATCCGCTATCTGAAATTTTAAGTTCTTCTAATATTTGACTCGTTTCCATATCCTCAAGTTCTGATAAAAAATCTTGTGGATTTGATACCGATATGGAAACAGAGGATTCGGTGGAGGATGACGGTAGCGAATTTGTTGCGCAGGCAGATAAACTGGCCAGCATGATTGCGAGGATTAGAATTTGAAACCTTTTCATCTCGCTCCTCCAGCATCATATCTTAGGTATCTCTCTCGATAATTTCAAGCACTCCCGTTTTTTGACTTTGATTAACTTGATAAAAGCTTTGCGAAATCGTTCCCTTAACGGTGCTGTTTTCGTTATATCGCCTCGGTTGACCAGTGCCAAAGGCCGTAGCGGCAAGACTAAGAAAAATACCGACACATTTGTAAACAATCACAAGTGTGTCGGCAAGGTCTTGACAAATCAGGAAATGCTTTCCGCAATTCTTAGAAGCTCATCATGCGATATCTTTCCAATAATCGTATGCGAAATGCCATCTTTCTCCCATACTAGCACATATCCTGCACGTCCTCCGTTATTACTCGTTCCAAGTGTTGCATCGGCTGTTCCAATTTTAATGCGCTCATAAACCGTATGCTCATTGTCGAAAGTTTCGACTTGTCCATAGTCTTGAATTACGGAACAGTCCACATAATAAAAGATGTTCTTATCATTGACATCAACATAGGCATGAAGAAAGGACATTTCGTTATCATACCCTTGTTCATAATCTCGTTCAAAGCCATCTGGCACATAATGGTCGCTGTATCCATTCGAGAGCTGCTCTAATGGCTCTCCGTCCACTTGATACGTCAGCTGCATCTCAATCGGCAGGAATTTCTGAATCATCGTATAGACTGCCTTTCGGAAGTCCGCACTTACTGCAAGCGCGCCGAGAGTTAAAATTACCAGCGTCAGGGCCGCAACAAGCACTCGTTTCAGCACCGGGTGGCGTTTATGCAACGCCGCTTTCAAACGAGCATCCCATCGGGAAGTGTCCGGGTAGCGTTCTTTAAGCTGTGCCGGAGTTGGCAGCTCGTCCAGTTCCTTCTGTGCATCTGTACGGAGTGCCATCATCAAAGCTACATCAAAAGAAACCTCTGTTCGCTCACTCAAAGCCATTCAACTCCTTCCACAATAGTTTTCTCCCACGAAAAATCCATATTCGTACCATTTCGTCCGTCAGTCCAAGCGATTCCGCAATTTCTCAGTTGGTGTAACCCATTGCCAAAAGGCGCAGCGGATCACGGTACATCGGTTTCATCTGTCCGATCAGTTCTGTCAGATGTTGGATGTTATCGGTGCTGACTGTTGCATCATCCGGCACCGGGGTGCTATCTGGTGCGTCCGGGATTTCTTCCAGCGGTTCTTCTCGCTGCTTGCGAAGCATATCGTATGCACGGCTTCTACTACAACTAACGAGATAAGCAGCGAGTTCGTGACAGTTTTCTCGATGAATTTTAGAAAAATTTTTGACAACGTACAAAAACACCTCTTGCAGTACATCTTCTGCCAGATACGAATCGCCCATAATTTTGTAAGCGGTATGGTAGACCAGCCGTTTGTAGGTATTATATACATCTATAAATTGTTCTTCTTTGCTTTGATCGTCAAGAACAGCTAAGTACAGGGAAAGCAACACAATCACCTCCAACGGATTCGCATGGATTGGATGTAGTGTGCCATGAACCAGCGAAAATGTCGAATGTTTTCCGTTCTGAACGAAGAACAGCCAGCATCATGACCTCACTTACCGTTGAGGCCGTTGCTGGCTGTTCGTTTGGCTTGAGATGTCTCCATCAAAATTGCAGAGCGCAACTGTCTTGAAACTCTACCATATATAAATAGAAGCGTTTTGAAAAAACGCGCAGCCTGCATCGGCACGATGCAGAACAAATGGGGTTTGGGCACAGCCCAACAAGCATTTTGCAAAGCAAAATAGCATTTGTATAGACGAATGCCCTGCTTGCTACAATTGTGTTGGTTCTGAAAGGTTCACAGCCAGTGA
>ERZ791886.398-NODE-398-length-26729-cov-2.157344_pt1 | contig 26729 bp, 26 predicted proteins | sample MGYA00510158_ERZ791886 | MGnify/ENA primary metagenome ERZ791886 (study PRJEB30046, sample SAMN00792063) | human gut metagenome | study: EMG produced TPA metagenomics assembly of the A metagenome-wide association study of gut microbiota in type 2... | reverse complement strand
AACAAAATCAACAATAATATTTGCACGGAGGTGGATGCATAAAAGAATTATTTGTTACTATGTCGGATATTATTAATTGGAGGTACAAGATGATGAAATTTATAAAACGCGCTGTATCGATAATAACTACATTGACAATTTGCTCATCATTATGTTGCTCTGTTTTTGCCGCTGAATATGAAAAAGAAGTGACGATGGGACAACTTGAAGATGAAATGGTAGAGTATGTAGAAAAGACCTATCCTGAAATAGAATATGGAACAGAGGAATATATAAATTTTCTTTCTGAACAACTAATGGGAGATACTGATGAAAATATAGTTGACAAAGAAAACTACTATGATTTAATGTTATATGCGAACCAATATATTTATGAACTTGATAAAGTTCAGTTGCTTTTAGATGAAGGTGATATATTTGAATATCCTGAATCTGAAAGAGATTTAACTCCTTCTGAAGTAAGAGAGAGAGCTGATTCAAGAGAAGCTGAATATATTTCTAAACATGAAGAAAAAGATCATAATGTAATGCAAATAAGTAATTCATATGATGCTGATGCAGCGGCTGATTATGCATTAGAATGGTGTGAAGGAAGAAATCCAGAATATAATAGCCATTTAAAAGACTGTACGAATTTTGTTTCACAATGTCTAGTGGCTGGCGGTATTGATATGGAATACCCTAGGACTATTCCAAATGGCATATATGATACTACATCGTACTGGTATAGTACTTGGTATTATGAAGGTTCAGTTAGAATGTATAATGAAAGTTCTTCATTCATTGGAGTACAGGCATTATGTGATTACCTTGAAGACAATGGCATTTGTTATGACACTATGATTTCAACTGCGGCTGGATTAGATGACGTACAGGATGAGGCTAGTATTGGAGATATTATACAGCTTAAGTATGCTGGAGGAGATTACAGTCATTCGATAATAATAACTGGAGGCAGAAAAGGTAATTTGAGATATTCAGGACATACTAACAATAGAAATAATGTAAAATTAAGCACATTAGAAGACACTGGCATTTCAAGATATAGAACAATTTTTTTATCATAAGTTTGTAGGATGACAGTATAATGAAAATTTTAAAAAAAATGCTGTTGATTGCAATCGCCTGTTATTTATTGTTTTCATTATATATATCACGTAAAGTATATTTAGTTGTTGAAAACAGCTATAATACTTTTGGTGAGGATAACAAGTACTCAGATATTGTTTCTGACGAGCTTTTTTATAATATATGTATGACTGATATAAGAGGCGGAATAGAGAAAGGATTTACATATGAGTATAAGCTGCGTATGCCCATAACACTTCACTGGTTTACGGGAGCAAGGACGTTTTGCTGGTATGACAGCGGCGTATATGACCAAGATGGTAATCTTGACAGGGGAGGGAGTGACATCGGATTTATGGTAAGTCTTGAGCTTAAAAACGGAAAATGGATAATATCGGACTACCTAAACCCTGACCCGTTGCCCTTGATAAAATATTTTAAGCTGCAATTTGAAGAAAAGTATGGATTGAGTTAATAAAAAATGGCGCGTATCAAAATGATACGCGCCATTTATATCTCAAAGGCATTCTGGTTTTCATAAATTAATTTCCTTAGCATGGCCTGCAGCACATGCCGCAGAGCATATTTGCTATACATAAATCAACACAAATATTGCTGGTTCCACAAACTACGGGAGAACCTCCTCCATATTGCTGATAGGTTGCCCCGCCGCTTTTAAGCCTTGACAGAAGCTGCTGATACTCCATGTTGTTAGGCTCCATGCGTGCGGCCTGTTCTGCATCGCTCATTGCCTCAATTCTATTTCCCAAGCCATAGTTTGCAAGCGCGTGGAAATAATACCATCTAGCGCCTCTCTGGCTTATATCTACAGAATTTAAAACGTTAAGGGCTTCTCTGTAATGTGCTGAGTTAATGTAATTTCTCGCGGCAGTAAGCTCCGTAGTAGCCTCCTGCTGAGCCTGCCCATAGCCTTCAAAGCCGCTTCCGAATATATCCTCCCATGAAAAACCGCCATAATAGCCGCCTCCTGAGCCTCCATAGCCGCCGGAATTCTGACCTCCGGCCTGTCCGCCAAAGGTAGTCTTGCCTTCGCGGATATTTCTTATCTGGTCATATGCCGCATTTATTTCACGCATTTTTTTCTCAGCGGTTTCATCGCCTGGATTAACGTCAGGATGATACTTTTTAACCATCTTTCTGTATGCTTTTTGTATTTCGTCATCTGATGCTGTCGGAGGGACTCCCAGCACTTTATACGGGTCTTCTGTCATTATCGGAATATCCTCCTTAAATTGCTTCCTGTACAAGTTCCAAACTATTATAAACCTAACTCCAAGGCTTTGTGAAGGTCAAAAGCGATAAATTAATGGAATTTTAAGGACTTTTGTAATATTATGCCTTAGCGTTGGCTTCAGTATTTTGTTCATTAGGCGATTTATAGCGCATCCAGACTCCGTAGTAAACTATATTTTTTATTATTTCGCTGTTATTTTTATACGGCAGTGAAAGAAAGGCTTCAGAACAATCCGCGATCAGCATCGTCAGAATGGATTCAATATTATTTGGATTTATGGAGGTTAGGGGATTATATCTTTCTTTTTTTATATCCTCAGATAAATCGTCCCATGCATCCAGAATATATATAAATCGTCCGAGGCTTGCGGCAGCCTTTCTAAGCGTGTCGGAATACTCATCTTCCTTAACAATGAAAATTTCGGCAAGAAGTCTGCCGAATATGTTGGCCGGTATATCAGGGTTCACAATACCTTTTTTTTCTACCTGAGACAGCTCGTGTAAGCATCTTTCCATTACAGAGCACTGTCTTGGGTATTTATCCCATACTTTATAATAGGACTTTTTGAAATAAGCCGCTCCAAGCCTGGCTCCTGCGTTTTTATCATCTTCCCAGTCATCAAGGAATTTGTTGTAGGTCAGGGCAATATTCATGTCAGCCGCATAATTGGTAAAGCGATTGACAATATAGGTATGCTTGCTCCTGGGATGCACAATACATCTTTCCAGACCAATTCTATCGTCTGCTTCGTAAAGAGAAGATAAAACCAGTATAAGAAAAGTCATATCGTAGGTTAAGGTAACGCGGCTTATACTGCCGTGCCTTTCCTTAAGGGTACGGCATAAGCCGCAGTACAGTCCTTTATAGGTTTTAAGTTCATCAGGTTTTAGAGCCTTTGTATTAGCGGCCACATATCCGAACATTAAATCAGCTCTTTCTTATAAATTGCTCTCCGCATTTCGGGCAGGTTATCTGGATTTTACCTTTTCCCCTTGGAATACGGTTAAGTACTCCGCATTTCGGGCATTTAAAGAACTTGAAGTCCTTGCTCTGCGCGGCCCTTTCAGCCCTGCGCTGTTTATTAACAGCCTGTTTGTATCTAAGCGACATAAACTTTTGATTTTCAGCAGAACGCTTTGCAATATCCCTTGAAAACGTCCTGTAATAACAGAATATTATAAGGGCTAACGCTAATACCCAAAGAAGTGTTCCCAATATGGGAACCTTCCTTGATATTATTAACGATATTACAAGAAATACTACTGCACTGATAGAAATAACTCGGTTAAGCTGGTCTCCGCCATACCGTCCGGCCATGAATTTCGCAAATTTTTCTCTCATTTATCTAATCTCCTTTGACAGGCTGTTCTTTATTCAAGCTCAAAAGCGCCTGTATAAAGCTGATAGTACTTGCCTTTTTGTTCAATAAGCTCTTCATGGCTTCCTCTTTCAATTATTACGCCGTGTTCAAGAACCATAATTGCCTTGGAGTTTTGAACAGTTGAAAGCCTATGGGCAATGACAAATACAGTCCTGCCTTCCATGAGCGAGTCCATTCCTTCCTGAACAATGGATTCGGTTCTTGTATCAATTGAGGATGTAGCTTCATCAAGTATCATAACAGGAGGGTCCTCTACTGCTGCCCTCGCAATTGATATCAGCTGACGCTGGCCCTGTGAGAGGCTTCCGCCGTCGCCTGTAAGCATTGTGTTGTATCCATCAGGAAGCATCATAATAAAGTCATGCGCGTTGGCAAGCTTGGCGGCTGCAATTACCTCTTCATCGGTAGCGTCAAGACGCCCGTAACGTATATTATCCATAATTGTTCCGGTGAACAGGTTTACATCCTGAAGAACTATGCCAAGAGAATGGCGCAGGTCGTCCTTCTTTATGTTTTTAACGTCAATGCCGTCGTAGGTTATAACTCCGTCCTGTATATCATAGAAACGGTTTATAAGATTTGTTATTGTGGTCTTTCCTGCTCCTGTAGCTCCAACGAATGCAATTTTCTGACCGGGCTTGGCAAACAATGAAATATCATGAAGTATTGACTTGCCTTCCTCATAACCGAAATCTACATCATGGAAACGTACGTCTCCCTTAAGCTCAACGTATTCGTGACCGTTATCTGAGGGAACCTTCCATGCCCATATGTGAGTACGTTTCTTAGACTCAATAAGCGTACCGTCATCATTTCTTTCAACATTTACAAGAGTAACCCTGCCATCGTCAATCTCGGGTTTCTCATCCATAAGCTCAAATATACGCTCAGCGCCCGCGAGAGCCATAACAACTGAGTTAAGCTGCTGCGATATCTGGCTGATGGGATTTGTGAGGCTTTTTGAAAGAGAGAGGAAGGAGGCTATTATACCAAGAGTAAGGCCGCCTATACCGTTAATGGCAAGAAATCCGCCCAGAATAGCAATACATACGTATTCAAGATTTCCTAAGTTCATCATAACAGGCATGAGGATGTTGGCAAACTTGTTTGCGCTGGTCATATTCTGACGAAGCTCCTCATTCTTGTTGTCAAAGCCTTCCTTTGCTTTATCTTCATGGCAGAATACCTTAATTACCTTCTGCCCATTTATCATTTCCTCTATATATCCGTTAAGCTCACCAAGAGATTTTTGCTGCTTTATAAAAAACTTGGATGAATTTCCGGCAATCTTTTTTGTAACCTGAAGCATAAGGAATATAAACACTACAACAAAAAGTGTAAGCCATATACTTGATCTTAACATAGCAACCGCCACTGACACAATAGTAATTGCTGATGAAATGAACATTGGCAATGACTGTGAAAGCATCTGACGAAGCGTATCAGTATCGTTTGTATAGTGGCTCATCAGGTCGCCGTGAGTATGAGTGTCAAAATATTTTATCGGAAGTGTCTGCATATGTGCGAACATATCGTCACGAACCTGCTTGAGAACACCCTGTGATATTCCTACCATTGTCCTGTTATAAAACAGAGTGGCAAAGATACCGACTGCAAATATTATTCCCATTTTTACAATGGCTCCTGCAAAGGCGGTAAAATCCCTGCTTCCGGTGGCAAGCATAGGAGTGATATAATCATCGATTACCTTCTGTATGAAAAGGGAACCCTGAACGTTTGCAATGGCGCTGACTATTATACAGACAATAACAAAAGCAAACTGTATTTTATATTTTCCTACATAGCTCATAAGACGCTTGATTGTTTTACCTGCGTTATCAACTTTTGGACGAGGGCCTCTGGCTCCGCCTCTTGGACCGCGTCCCATCATTGGTCTTGTTTCCTGTGCCATTATTCCTCGCCTCCTTTAGTCTGAGATTCATATACCTCTCGGTAAATTGCGTTTGATTTCAAAAGCTCGTCATGTGTTCCGACAGCGTTGATTTCACCGTTGTCAAGCACAATTATTTTATCGGAATCCTGAACCGATGATATTCTCTGAGCTATAATAAATTTTGTTGTATTAGGTATTTCGTCGGCAAAAGCCTTCCTGATTTTGGCGTCTGTTGCTGTATCGACAGCGCTTGTTGAGTCGTCAAGTATAAGGATTTTAGGCTTTTTAAGCAATGCTCTTGCTATACATAATCTTTGCTTCTGACCGCCTGATACATTTGTTCCTCCCTGCTCGATATGTGTGTCATACCTATCGGGGAACTGCTCAATAAACTCGTCTGCACACGCCAGCCTGCAAACTCTTTCAAGCTCCTCGTCTGTGGCATTTTCATCGCCCCAACGGAGGTTTTCTTTTATTGTTCCGGAGAAAAGAACATTTTTCTGCAGTACAACGGCAACTTCATTTCTAAGGGTTTCAAGGTCATAATTTCTGACATCAACACCTCCGACAGTTATTGAACCGCTGGTTACGTCATAAAGGCGGGGGATAAGCTGAACGAAGGTACTTTTTGATGACCCTGTTCCACCGATTATTCCGACTGTCTCTCCGGATTTTATGTCAAGATTAACGTGCTTCAGACTAAGCTTTTCTTCTACATCAGCATAGCTGAAATCAACATCGTTGAATGATACTGAGCCGTCCTTTACTTCGTAGACAGGTGCGTCGTTATCCTTAATATCCGGAACTTCGTTGAGAATTTCGCAAACACGCTCTGCCGCTGTTTTAGCCATAGTAAGCATAACAAAAATCATCGAAAGTATCATAAGGCTCATAAGTATTTGCATAGTGTATGTCATTATGCTGACAAGGTTTCCTGTAAGCATCTGCCCGCCGACAATGAACTTAGCTCCAAGCCAGCAGGATAAAAGAATACAGGTATATACGCAAAACTGCATAAGGGGGCTGTTTAAAGCCAGCAGCTTTTCTACCTTTGAATAGTCCTTATATATATCCTCTGATGATGCGTTGAATTTTTCAATCTCATGATCCTCACGCACAAAGGATTTAACAACTCTTATTCCTCTGAGGTTTTCCTGAACTATTGCATTGAGCTTATCATACTTTTTGAATACGCGTTTAAAAATAGGGTGGGCACGGCTCATAATGAAATAAAGTCCTATGCCAAGCACCGGTATTACACACAAATAGACGAGCGCTATTTTTTTGTTTATGCTTAATACGGCAAAGAATGCACATACAAGCATAATCGGGCTTCTTACAGCTATACGTATAAGCATCATAAATGCCATCTGGATATTTGTTATATCGGTTGTAAGCCTTGTAACGATTGAAGCCGTTGAAAATTTATCTATATTTTTAAATGAATATTCCTGTACTTTATAGTACATGTCCTGTCTTAGATTAGCCGCAAATCCGGCTGAGGCCGATGCTGCATATCTTCCGCTCATAGCTCCGCAAAAAAGTGACGCCATACAGAGAATAATTAAAATAATTCCTGTTTTGATTACGTAATTCATGTCTCCTGCATTTATACCATAGTCAATAAGATTGGCCATTATAAGAGGAATTAGTACCTCCAGCGCAACCTCGCCTATTACAAAAAGAGGAGTAAGTATGGCATCTTTTTTATACTGTCGGACGGAACCGGCCAACTGTTTAATCATACCCATTTTATTTACCTCCCTGCTGCTGATTAAATTTTATGTTGCAATTTTTGTGTAAATTAAGCTCCATTTTATCTATGACTTTAAAAAATATGTCCATTTCTTCATCAGAAATTCCTGTTAGTAATATCTTCTCGACAGACGCCATCATTAGAAATGTACGTGCCTTTACTTCTTCTGCTTTTTCTGTGAGAACAAGTCTTTTAAGCCTTGCGTCAGAGGCAACGCTTTCACGGCTTATAAATCCGTTTTTTTCAAGAACCTTAAGCATAACAGTAGCCGTGGAAGGACGAACATTAAGCTTATTTTCTATATCCTTTTGAAAAACGTCTCTGCCGTTTTCCTGTTCCTTTTGGATATATCCAATTATATGCATCTGCTGTCCCGTGAGCTCTGACAGGCTAAACTCGGCGGCAATATATGTTATAAACCGCCCAAGAATGTTTGAAAAGCATTTTATTTCAGGAACCACGGCTCTTTTGTTTTCCATTTTTTCACCCCTTTCTAAATACTTATGAAGCTAACTATTAGATAACTAACATTTATATATTATACAATAATAAACAAAATAGTCAATGAAAATAATAATTAGTTTTATTAAAAAATAATAAGAAATAATTAATATTTCTAATTATTGAAAAAACTATTGACAAGGATAAATGTAACTGTTATAGTTACAGCATAAAGTAACTGAAATAGTTACAGATAGGAGGAGACAAAATGAGAAAGAGAGCTTTATTACTGACAGCCATATTGACTGTACTAATGCTTACAGCATGCCAAACATCAGCAAACTCAAAAAACAGCTCTGATGGAAAACAGGGGATAGAACAAACAACTGAAGATAAATCATATAAAAAAATAAGTCAGGAGGAAGCAAAGGAAAGGATGGACAGCGGGGATGAAATCATAATACTTGATGTAAGGACTAAAGAAGAGTACGATGAGAAGCATATACCGGGTGCAATACTTATTCCCAATGAAAATATTAAGGACGAGCCTCCGGCTGAGCTTCCTGATTTTAATGCAGAAATTCTAGTATACTGCCGTTCTGGAAACAGAAGCGCGCAGGCGGCTAAAAAACTGATTGATATGGGATACACAGAGGTTTACGACTTTGGCGGTATTAATGATTGGGCTTATGATACAGTAAGTGAAGATTGAGACTGAGGAAAACAGGAGTGATAATATGACGGCGGAATTTATTGTTGCGGTTCATGCGCTGGTTTATTTGAATCATAACAAGACACATAAATCAAGCGAGGAGATTGCTGAAAATGTCTGTACTAATCCGGCGAGAGTACGCAAGGTAATGTCTAAACTTAAAAAAGCCGGGCTTGCAGAGGCTAAAATGAGCTTTGAGGGAGGATACGCTTTCGTAAAGGAAGCTGACAAGGTTACATTATATGATATATTCAGGGCAACTGACGACAGCGTAGTTAATGTATCTTGGCGTTCGGGAAGCGAATGCGCCGAGTGCCCAATATCAAGAAGCATGAAACCGGTGATGGACAATGTTTTTGACGAAATAGACGACGCCGGCAGGGAAGTCCTTAAAAAAATAACTATTGATGATATAGACCGGAAAATATTTAAGAGAGAAGGCTAGACCTATGAAATATGATTCTGTAATAATCGGATTTGGAAAAGGCGGAAAAACACTCGCGGCAGCTTTGGCTGGAAGAGGAGAAAAGGTAGCTGTAATTGAAAAGTCAAACAAAATGTATGGAGGAACCTGCATAAATGTAGGATGTATACCTTCAAAATCCCTTGTAAGGAGCTCGGGATTATCAAGGCTTAACAGTACAGATTCATTTGACGCAAGGGATGAGAAATATAAAAAGGCCATTGAGGAGAAACGCAGAGTAACATCAATGCTTAGGCAAAAGAACTATGATAAGCTGAATAGCCTATCTAATGTTACTGTTATCGATGGGACAGCTTCATTTTTAAGCAATACGGAGATCCTAATCAAAAAAGACGGAGCTGAAAATAAAGTTTCAGCTGATAAAATATTTATAAACACAGGCTCTACAGCCGTAATACCCGATATAGAGGGAATTAATAACAATCCAAAGGTATTTACAAGCGAAACCCTTATGGAACTTGAAAAGCTCCCAAGGAACCTTACAATTATCGGAGGAGGATATATAGGACTTGAATTTGCTTCAATGTATTCCAATTTCGGTTCTAGGGTTACTGTCATACAGGACGGAGGAGATTTTATCCCTAAGGAGGACCGGGATATTGCCAATGAAATACAAAAGGTATTGGAGGAGAATGGAGTATCATTTATTTTTTCAGCTAAGACATACAAGATAGATGGAGCAGATGTATATTATAAAAAAGAAGAAAATGATTTTATATTAAACGGAGACGCTGTTTTAATAGCTACAGGACGCCGGCCTAACACAGACGGGCTCTGTGCTGATAAAGCAGGAGTTGAGCTTACTGCACGCGGAGCTGTAAAGGTTGATGACGGACTGAAAACTACGGCGTCGAATATCTGGGCGATGGGCGATGTATGCGGCTCTCTGCAGTTTACTTATGTATCCCTTGACGACTGCCGTATTGTTTTATCACAGCTTAACAAGGGCGAAGAAAGAAAGCTTTCAAGCAGAAGAAACGTTCCGTATTCGGTGTTTATTTCACCTTCATTTTCGAGGGTTGGGCTCAGCGAGAAAGAGGCGCTTGAAAAGGGTTATAAAATAAAAGTTGCGAGGCTTCCTGCCGCTGCCGTTCCAAAGGCACAGGTGCTTAAGCAGACATCGGGATTGCTTAAAGCAGTTATTGATGCTGATACAAATAAGGTACTGGGCGCGATGCTATTTTGCGAAGAGTCATATGAAACGATAAACATAGTTAAGCTTGCAATGGATATGGAAGCTGACTACAGGGTATTAAGAGACAATATATACACACATCCAACTATGAGTGAAGCCTTGAATGATTTATTTGCGGTTTAAATAATATCCATATTCCCCAAAGAAACAATGCCCCGCGGACTAAACCGCAGGGCATTGTTTGTTATTCTTCCTCTTCTTCATCAAAAAGTGAATCGAAAGCAGCTGAAACCTTATCAAATTCATCGTCGTCTTCGATTGTAAGAAGCTCGATTTCGTCGTTTTCCAATTCCTTATACTGATAGATAAGAACTGTCTCATCGTCCTCAGGAAGAAGGGCGATGTACTCTTTATCCTCAATTCCTTCTACATCAAAAACTCCAAGTATTGAGCACTGAAGTTCTGTATCGTCATCAAGTGTGAGAGTTATTGTGTCAAGTTCCTCGTTAAGTTCTTCCATATCGTGATCATGGTCATGGCCGCAACCGCAGCCGCAATTTTTTTCGCTCATTATATTCTCCTTTGTAGATTAGTTATAAATTGCTACGCAATTATAGTATACTAAAATTTGGCTGAACACAATAGAATTTTATCTGTTTTTGAATTTCTTTTCAGAATACTTTGCTTTTTCAGCCTTTTTTAATTTAAACGGCGCCTTTTTAACTGTGTTCTCCGGCACCATTTTGCCTTCTCTCATTTGTACATAGTCCACATTTATTCCAAGAGCCTTGGCACATTTGTTGACATAGCGCTTTTCTCCGATTGTGGCAATGCTTATAACCTTACCGGGTTTTCCGCCTCTGCCTGCGCGGCCTGCTCTGTGAAGATAGCTGGTAGGGTTTTCAGGAATATCCAGATTGATAATATGTGTTATACCCGGAATGTCCAGTCCCCTGGAAACAAGGTCGGAAGCGACCATGATTTCGGCCTTGCCGCTTATCATATCGTTTATTGCCTTTCGCCGCTCGTCCCTGCGTATACCGCCGTACAGACCAACAGCCTTAAGGGAATGGTAGCATAGCTTTTCCACAGTAACCTCTATGTTCTCCGAGTTATTAATAAAAACAATTGTTTTTGCGGCCTTTTCGCCGTGTACTATTTTCCTTATAATATTAATTTTATCCCTTAATTCAGACGTTATACAATAATGACTGATTGATTTTGGTATTTTTTCTTCAGCCATGCAGAATACAGGTTCGTTCATACAAAGCTCTTTAGCTGTTTTTAAAGCCTCGCCGTCCATTGAAGCGGAAAGGAATATCATCTGTCTGCTGTCTTTAAGCGTGGTTTTAACAATAGCCCTTACCATGTCTGAATTTATACGGTCAAGCATACGGTCCGCCTCGTCAACTACAATTGTTTTGACTGTGTGGGCCGGTATTTTTTTTCTGCCGATAAGGTCATATATACGGCCGGCGGAGCCTATTATAATCTGAGGCTTTTCCTTAAGCCTTTCAAGCTGTCTTGCCATACCAGCGTTTCCTATTATAAGCGCTGAACGTATGTCCATTCCTGAATTTACGGCAAGCAGTTCAGCCTGACGGTGTACCTGTACCGCAAGCTCATGCGTTGGGGTAAGAACAATGCATTGAGCTGAGCGCAGCTTTGTATCAATATTCATGAATACTGGCAGAAGGTATGCCAGTGTCTTTCCTGAACCTGTTTCAGCCCTGGCAATTACGTCTTTTTTTGCCAGCACTACAGGAATTGTGTTTTCCTGAACCTCAGATGGTTCGTTTATACCCTGTTTATGCAGTGCCGAAATCAGAATATCTGTTAATCCAAGTTCTTTAAAATTCTTATTCATAAGTGTTTCCTTCCATTATTAATTAAACTGATATAAGTATAGAGTAAAGTCTTGGCCTTTGCAAGAACTCAGAAAAATTATACAAAAATATCTGTCTGTTTTGTGCAAAATAAAGAAAAGAAGTATTTTTATGAATATGTATTGACAGAATGATATTCTATATAATAGAATATAACCATAAACTTAGTACTACGGACAGAATAAAAAGATAATTCAGGAGGAGAAGAAAAATGGCAGAATTAAGAAGTCACATTATTATGGGCGGAGACGACGCGCCTTTTTACCGTTCGTTATTTAAATCTATGGGCTATACGGATTATGAGCTTGACGATAAGCCCATTATTGGCATAGCAAATACATGGAATACTGTTGTTCCCGGTCATTTTAACCTTAATCAGGTATCGGAGTTTGTCAAAAAGGGTGTTTACAGTGCGGGCGGAACCGCTGTGGAATTTGGAGTTATCGGCGCATGCGATGGTGTTGCCCAGGGCCATATCGGCATGAATTACATACTCCCCTCAAGAGAGATTATCTGCAATTCAATTGAGATTATGGCACAGGCACATAGGCTTGACGCTGTTGTTTTGCTTGCCTCATGCGATAAAATTGTTCCAGGGGTACTTATGGCGGCGGCAAGGCTTGATATACCTGCAATTGTAGTTGTGGGCGGACCTATGCTGGGCGGAATTGAGTTTGACGGAAGAAAAGCCGATTTTACATCCACGGATGAGGCTAAAGGCATGTACAGTGTTGGAAAGATTACTAAGGAGGAATACTGTGCCCTTGAAAATACAGCCTGTCCCGGCTGCGGCTCATGTGCGTTCTTGGGCACTGCCAATACGATGGGATGCCTTTCAGAGGCGCTGGGCATGAGCCTTCCCGGAAGCGCGCTTATACCGGCTGTTTACGGCGAAAGGCTTAGAAGCTCTTTTATGGCAGGACGTTCAATTGTAGATATGGTTCATAAAGGAATAACAGCGCGTAAAATTATAACTAAGGAAAGCATCAGAAACGCCATTAAGGTTACTATGGCTATCTGCGGATCTACCAACGCTGTGCTTCACCTAAGCGCCGTTGCCAATGAGGCGGAGCTTGGAATGGATGTAGTGCGTGAATTTGAGAAGCTTAATAAAACAACTCCCCAGATTGCCAAGGTTAATCCGGCGGCTAAATGGGATATGGAGGACTTTTACAGAGCCGGAGGAATACCAAGAGTAATGCAGAGGCTTGGCGATATAATTGATACAAGCCTTATTACCTGTACAGGAAAGACTATTAAAGAAAATCTCAGCGAATATAAATTTGCTTATCCGGAAAACCCCGAAATTATTAAGACCGTTGAGGAACCGTTCAGCAAAACAGGCGGAGTTGCCGTGCTTGAGGGAAACCTTGCACCTAATACTGCAATCAGCAAGCCCGGAGCAATTGACCCGTCTCTTCATCATTTTGTAGGCAGGGCAAGATGCTTTGACAGCGAGGAGGCTGCAGAGGAAGCAATACTTGGCGGAGTTATCCAGTCAGGAGAAGTAGTTGTTATACGCTATGAAGGCCCTAAGGGAGGCCCGGGAATGAGGGAAATGTTTAAGGCAATGAAATTTATGTACGGCGCAGGACTTTCCAAGACATGTGCGCTTATTACTGACGGCCGTTTCTCAGGAACAAATAACGGTTGCTTTGTAGGACATATTTCACCAGAGGCCGCAGAGGGAGGCCCTCTTGCAATAGTTAAAGATGGGGACGAAATTCTTATTGACGTAAACGAAGGAAAGCTTGAGCTGCATGTTTCTGACGAGGAGATAGCAGAAAGATTTAAAACCTGGAAACGCCCTGAGAAGGAAATACCAAACGGTTACTTAAGGCTTTACTCGAAGGTGGCTTCGTCCGCAGACAAGGGAGCTGTAATAGAAATTTAAAGGAGGAAATACTATGAATGATTTTCTTAAGAAGGTAAGAGCCGGAGAAAAGCCGGTTGGGACATTCTTCGAGATAGGATCTGTTACGGCGGCAGAATGCCTTGGAAGAACAGGCTTCGACTACATGATTATAGATAATGAACACGGAACCTTTGAAGGAGAGAGCACTCTTGAAGCAATTAGAGGTGCGAACTTAAGCGGAATTTTGCCTTTTGTGAGGGTTAGGGAAATATCGAGGGCGTCAATTATGAAGCCGCTGGACGTCGGAGCAAAAGGACTTATAGTACCATTTGTTGAGAAGGTTGACGATGTTAAAAATATAATAAAATGGTCTAAATACAGCCCTGTTGGTTCAAGAGGCTTCTGTCCGTCAAGAAAGGACGGTTGGGGCTGCGATTATCCTTCGTCCGAGCCAATGGATAAGGCTATGGACTACTGGAATAAGGAAACACTGCTTATTCCGCAGTGTGAAACAGCAGGATGTCTGTCACACATAGAGGAGATAGCGTCTATGGACGGGGTTGACGGAATATTTATCGGTCCATATGATCTGTCTATCGGACTTGGCATGGGAGGAGAATTTGACAATCCTGATTTTAAGGCTGCGGTAGAGCGAATTAAAAAAGCCTGTCATAACGCCGGCAAATTTGTAATTATATTTACAATGAAGCCTGAGGCTGCTCACAGCTACTTTGAGGAGGGTTTTGACTCAGTGACTGTAGGACTTGACGCGGCGTATTATATTGAGGCGCTGAAAGAGGCTGTAAAGATATCAAGATTATAGTAAAAAAAGGGTGACATCAATTGTCACCCTTTTTTTTAAAATAATAATTGGATAAAGTGTAATTATATTGTATAATGAGGTTACAAAAAAATAAATTTGTTACATTTGGCATTAGGAGGACGATTTTTATGTTTACAAAATTAAAAGGAAAATTAACGGCAGTGGCTTTGACATTTTCGCTAACGCTCGCTGTCTGCCCCAATTGCGCTATTGCCAACGAAAATAATTCGGGGGGGGATTTCAGCAACTGGTTTTATAGCTGAAAATTCCAATGGTAACCGATACTCATCTCTGGTAGACGCGATTGGTGAGGCTTCCGACGGAGACACAGTTACACTTTTAGACAATGCTGGAGAAAGTGCAGATAAGACAATTACAGTTGACAAATCTATTACTATAGACGGTGATGGATATACGCTTAAAGGAGCGCTGGACATTACCGGAGATGATGTGGAAATAGTTGATCTTATAATTGAAAATGAATACACCGAAGGCAAGCAGTCCTCGGCAATTCATGTCAATGGAGATTCGGGACAAAAAGTTTTAATAAAAGATTGTGAAGTAAATAAAAAAGGTGCAAATTATGGTATAAGGATTGGTGCTGAAAATGCTGAGGTTACAGTAGATAATACTAAAATTACATTGCCGGATAACGTTGCTTGGACACAGGCAATAACCTTGGTTGGAGCGAACGCTGAACTGAATGTTATAAATGAAAGTGAAATAAGTGCTCCGTACTATTATGCGATTGTAAATTTTTCTAATGAAGCGGTTATAAACATACAGGACAGCAAAGTATCAGGATGGGCCGCTGTTTATTTAAAACACAATAGTGAGGATATTAATGGAAGAGGAACAAAAGTTAATATAAATAATTCAACTTTAATCGGAGAATGCCCGCATGAATTCGGGATATCTAATTACTTTTCAGTCGTGATTTTAGAAGGAACTGAGGACTGCGAAGTATATATAGACAAGGATTCTAAAATTATTTCTATCGGAAATAAAAATGGAATGACATTAGTATCAGCATACAGCCTTGGCGGTAATAAATCGTCTCAGAATAATGTGGAAATAGACTGCGTGTTAGAATTGCGTACAGTTGATAAAAGGAACTTCCATTATTTCAAAAATGAGGCGGCATATGACTCAAGCTGTGATAATGTGTTTAAAATCGGTAAAAATGTTGTATTTAAGCAGCCTGATGGTGAATATGTAACTCTTAAAGATGAAGATAGCAAAATATTTGACGTTTTCACTAATTTAGAGTCTGCAATGTCAATTATCGAATTTGGAAGTGATGAGTATAACAGCTTCACTGATTTTGACGGATATACTTTGACCCTTTCTGATGATACAGAACTTTCGGTACCGGATGAATTTAAAATCACAAAATCCATTACAATTGATACTAATGGACATACACTAGCTATATCTGATGGCACGGAGGTTAAACTCGATGCTCCTGTAAAACTTAAAGGAAATGTAGAAGGTAAGATAGTTGGGGCGGACGGTAAAGAAATTGTCGTTTCAAAAAATCCTGACGGCACATTTGAGTATAAGCCTGTAAACAATGATGCACTTGAGGATGAGTCAGCCGCTAAAATAGGGGATTTATACTACAGTACGCTTGAAACTGCTGTAGAGAAGGCCAATAGGAATGATATAGTTATTCTTACTAAAGATAATGACGAAGATATTATAATAAAAAAAGAATGTAAATTTACTCTAGATAAAAATGGATTTCGCTTTACAGGCTCTATAAATGCAGGAAAGGGCTATGAAGTAAGCTTTGATAAAGATGGAGATAAAATAACATATAAAATAACAGAACATAAAAGTTCCTCCAGTTCTGTAAGTTTATCTGAAAGCACAGTGACGATAAAAGACTATAAGCATGGAAACGTTAGGGTGAGTCCGAGAGACGCGCAAAAGGGTGATACAGTAAAAATAACTGCTGTGCCAGACGAAGACTACTTTGTTAAAAGCATTAAGGTCGTGGACAATAATGGTGATGAAATAAAAGTTCATGATGAAGGTAATGGAATATATATTTTTACAATGACAGCATCAAAGGCGGTGGTTGATGTTAGATTTGAGAAATACAATGCCGAAAAGAATGTAGATGTACAGTCAGAATTTATACCATTTACAGACATAAGCTCCGATAAGTGGTATTATGAAGGAGTAAAATATGTATATGAGAGAGGCATTATGAACGGAATATCTGCTCATATATTTGACCCTGATACTGAGCTTACAAGGGCAATGGTGGTTCAGATTTTATATAATATAGAAGGTAATCCTGAGACGGGTGCTAATTCATTTATTGATGTTAACAGTAATTCATGGTATTTAAATGCAGTTTCGTGGGCAGCCTCAAATGGAATTGCTAGTGGTGTTGGAGACGGGCGGTTTGAACCAGATTCAAGTATCACAAGGGAACAGCTTTCTGTAATGCTTTACAATTATTCGCTTATGAAGGGCTGTGATACTTCACGGGGAGGTATGGCTTTTCAAGAATTTACTGACTGTGAAAGTGTTTCAGACTGGGCAGCAAATGCGGTGAAGTGGGCGGTAAACTACGGAATTATAAGCGGAAGAAGCCAAGATAAGCTTGAACCAAGGGGAATAGCAACAAGGGCCGAAGCTTCCGTGATGCTAATGAACTTTACTAAGAATATAAAATAAAAAAGGGCGGTTAAAAACCGCCTTTTTTTATGCCTTATATCCATATATAATTTCTGAGAGTTTTGACGCCGTATTTAGAAGGTCATCAGCAACTCCGTTTTTCTTATGCTCATTCATTCTTGCGGTTGGTCCGGCAACACTTATAGCAAATCCCGGATTATTTTCCGATTTCATTACGGGGACTGCAACGCATGAGAGGCCGATTTCAATTTCCTCGTCGTCTCCGCCGTACCCCTTTTTACGTATTTCAGCCATCTCTTTTTTAAAGGCGGCTGGGTCAGTAATGGTATTAAAGGTAAGCGGCTTTAAGGGCCTTGAGAGAAAAGCGTCCAAATCCTCTTCGCTTTTATATGCCAGTAATACCTTTCCTACACCGGTACAATGCATATAATTTTTTGTTCCCATCTGAGTGTTAATATAAATTGAGGTCTCGGCCTCAACCTTATCCAGATATACTATACTGCCGTTCATTTCCTGAGCACTGTGAACAGTCTCCCGGTATTTAGCGGATAATTCCTCCAGATATGGCCTTGAGGCGCGTATAAGTATATTATTCATCTTGACGGCATTTGTCAGTGATAATATTTTAAGTCCAAGGCTGTATTTTTGATTGTCCTCATTCTGCAAAAGATAGCCTAAGGTTGTAAGCGAGTTAACAAGCCCAAAAGTCGTGCTCTTGTTAAGCCCAAGCGAGTCCGAAATTTCCTTTAAACTCATTTCGGTTTTATTATTCTGAAACAGCTCAAGTATTGAAAAAGCCCTTTCAAGAGACTGTATTGTTTTAGTAGTAGCCATTTATATGTACCCCTTCATATTATAATATAGAATATTATACGATATATATCAGGCACAGTCAATTATCTATTCACCATTGAAATAGCTGACAATTCCCTTATAAATTGCCCACGCGGTCTGCTGCTGATAATCGTCCGTATTAAGCTTGGCTTCTTCATCTGCATTGCTTAAAAATCCGCATTCCACAATTGCGGCAGGTATTTGTGTTGTACGAAGAACATAGTAGTCAGAATTAGGCTTTGCCAGTCTGTTGTTGTTCTTATCTAAAGTATCTATTAAGGACTGCTGAACATACTCCGCCAGTTTTTTGCCCTCATCACTTGCTTTATAGTAGAATACCTGAGCTCCGGAGGCCTTGCCGGAGGTAAAGGAATTTTGGTGAATGCTTATAAGTATGTCTCCATCACTTTCATTGGTTATTTTTTTTCGCTCTGCCATATCGGCTTTTTTGGAGTCTCCAAGCGCTTCGTCGCTGTCACGGGTTATAATCGCGACTGCTCCGCTTTGCTCAAGGTACTGCTGTAAATAGGTGGCGATTTTTAGATTGATAATTTTTTCATTGTCTCCGTTTGTACCTGTTTTACCTGGGTCGAACCCTCCGTGTCCGGCATCGATAATTACAACCTTATTCTCAACCGGAAGCATAGCCTCTACTGTACGTCGGTCATCTATTATCCCTGCAGCCGTTATTATTGCGCACAGCACTGCTATGATGGCTGTGTTTTTAATGTTCTTTAAATATAATGCTCTGAATTTCATATGCGCTCCTGTTGACGCCGTTTTTATATAAATATGTATAAAATCCTAAGGCTATGCCAGAGAGGTTAGATTGAAAAAATTGTCCTTTGAAAGTTGTATTTTGTTCTCGTTAGGCTTATAATATTTTGGCTGATATATGACACAATTGGGAGGAAGCTATGAAGAACAAAAAATATTTATATACGATTATCGCTGTAGCCGCAGTGATAGCTGTTATGTTAGGCATATACTCGGCTAACAGGCCGGATGTAACTGAAGGAAGCAAGTCCGTAGCCGTTACTGTTATTGATGACGAAGGAAAGGAAAGCCAGTATTTTGCAAATACACAGGCTGAGTTTCTTAAACAGGTCCTTGATGAGCTGAGTGAACAGGATTTTACCTACAGCGGCGAAGAAGGGCACGGCCTTTATATTGATACTGTAAATGGTGTGACTGTTGGTAATAAATCGGCCTATTGGGGATTTTACGTTAACGGGGAATACTGTAACTATGGCGTGGAAAATCAGCCCGTTGCTGACGGCGACGCATTTGAGATAATCTATGAGGAAATGAAATGACTTGGAAAATGACAGCCAGAGACGTAGCGGAAATCGGGGTCATGAGCGCCACACTGACAGCAGGGAAAACAGTGATGTCTTTCCTGCCTAATATAGAGATTGTATCGTTTCTGATTATAATGTACGCCATGTATTTTGGAAGAAAGATCTTTTTATCAATATTTGTTTTCGTTGCCGTTGAGTGTATGATATGGGGCTTTAATATATGGACGGTAATGTATCTGTATATATGGCCGTTTTTGGCAGGAATAACCCTTTTGCTTAAAGGTCATAACGGCGTTATGTTTTGGGCTCTGGTTTCTGCGGTGTTTGGACTGGCCTTCGGAGGCCTTTGCTCTCTCGTATATGTGTTTTCGGGAGGCTTTAAAACGGCATTCGCATGGTGGATAGCTGGAATACCTATGGATGTGGCGCACTGTGCGGGAAATTTTGCAGTTATGCTGGCGCTTTATAAGCCGATAAGGACAGTAATGGATAAAATAAAGGACATGGTGTAGGTAACAAATTCACAGCTGGGGTTGTTGTCAAAATACCACTTACATGAATTTTCACATATGAAAATAAAAAATATGAATAACCCCCAAAATAGGTACGCTTCATTTAGAAGCGTTGCCACAATAGGGGAGCGCGAAGAGTACTTTACTTTTTATCTTTTTTGAGTGTAAAAAAGGCGTCTGTTTCCAGACGCCTTTTTAAAATTATTTAAGTGTAAGTTCCTGTCCTATGTAAATCATGCCGGGATCTTTAATTTCGTCTTTGTTAGCCTCGTAAATGTTTTTCCAGAGTTTTCCGTCTCCAAGCTGTGATTTAGCGATTTTCCAGAGATTGTCGCCTTCAACTACAACATAAACATCAGAAGAAGGAAGTACTTCGGGTGCAGGCTCAACTGTGGGTTCTGTAACCGCGGGTTCTGTAACCGCAGGCTCTGTAACTTCAGGTTCAACTGCGGGAGCTTCGCCGACGATTTCAATACGTCCCTGAGACTCCTTATACTGCTCTCCAATTACTCCGCCAAGTGAGTTTACATACTCAATAAGAGAGTCGCAGTCAAGGACTTCTGTATCACAGAAATAAGAATTCTTTGTTAACTGATAATATGTATCTCCGCCTTCAGCCTGGAATGCGTTAACAGCTACAGTGTAGCTTGCTTTCGGGTCAAAAGCTTTTCCGTTAACAGTTTTGATTGTAACTCTGCTTCCCGGATTAGCAGGTGCATAATATGTTGAATCAGGATACTGCTCACCGTTTTCGTATGGAACGCTTATATCGAGCTTATATTCAATTCCAGCAACCTGAGGGAAGCCTCCGATAGTTTCAGGTGTGCAGAATGTTGAAGCCTCAAGTACTTCAAGAAGCTGTTCGCCTGTGATTGTTACAAAGCATACGTTATTTCCAAAGGGGAATACCGTTACAAGGGTATCCATTGATATATCGCCGGGCTCTACCGATGTACGGATACCGCCGCCGTTTGAAATAGCGCAGTCAACCGTAATACCAAGCTCACGCTCATCAGCGTATTTTTGAGCTGTATAGAGATAAGCGTCAGCCGTAAAGTCACCAAGGTTTGTCTCCTGTGAACGAACAAGCTCTTTTGTTCCTTCAAGGGCTACCTCTGTTTTAGCAAATACTTTAGAGTATGCTGCTGTAACCTCGGAAACATCGTCAGCAACAAGTTTCTTAACATCTTCATTATACTGGTTGATTCCTGCTGCATAGTCAGCTGCGGATATAAGCTTAGCTTCAGCCGCGCCTGTTGCCTTATCAATAACAACTGTACCAGCATTTGCAAGATATGAGCCTGTGCTTGTGATTAATGTTTCGCCGACCTTCTGTCCGCCGTCCATTACAGTATGGCTGTGTCCGTCAACAATAAGATTAATTCCATTAACGGCCTCGGCAAGGTCTAAAGAACGTCTGCCTGTGCTTTCCTCATCAACGCCAAGATGTGTAAGGGCGATAATATAGCTGCAGCCCTCAGCCTTAAGTGCGTCAACCTGCGCCTGCGCCTCTTTAAACATATCCTCTTTATCAAGGAAATTAACAAGCTTAACATTGCTGGGGCTTGCCTTTGTAAGTGTTTCAGCGGTATCAAGTCCGAATACGCCTACCTTATAGCCGTTTAAATCAAAAACAGCGTTAGCGTCAAAGTACGCCTTTCCGGTTTCCTTATTAATAACGTTAGCGTCTATTACCTTAACGCCGGCGTCTGTAAGAACCTTCATATTGTCAAGAAGAACATCAAATGAATAGTCGAATTCGTGATTGCCCATTGATACTGCGTCATATCCTGCGGCCGCTATGTATTCTGCCGCATTCTTGCCTTTGTAATAGCTTACTAAAGTACTGCCCTGAGAAAAGTCTCCGGCGTCAAGCATAATGACGTCCGCGCCCTGTGCCTTGTAGTAGTCCTTAAGTCCGGCAATGCCCGCAATACCGATTGATGTTTCGGTTGTTTCATAGTATCCGTGCATGTCGTTTGTGTGAATGACTACAAGCTTGCCTTCCATAGACGGCGCTTCCTCGGCCATTACAGGTACGCTCAGGCCAAGAACCATTACCGCCGCCGTAAGAAGAGAAATCAATTTTCTTTTCATGTATAATCCTCCTTTTTAAATAAAGCTTTGCCGCACTGAGGTATGTCCCCATCGCAGCTGTAAAATGTTTACTGCAACCTAATTTTACCACAATTCAATCCGAATTTAAATACTTTATCGTAAAAATAGAACAACAATACTGCCTGAATTTTATTAAAAGAAAAAATTTTTACTGCATATTTTACATATATTTAACTAAAAAAGACGCCTTTTTGAGACGTCTTTTGTTATAAGGTTTTTAGCCTTTGAATACCCTTTGGGCTGTAGCCCATTACCGAAACATTTATATTGCCTCTTTCTATTGATATAAACGCAAAGGTTTTGCCGGTGTTCCCTCTCGGAAGGGATATGCTTCCAGGGTTCATAACCAGTATTCCTCCTTCATTTTCCAAATAAGGAATATGGGTATGACCGAAAAGGGCTATATCTGCTTGCTCCTGTGCGGCCGTGAAATAAAGGTTGTCGGTATTGTAGTATACCTTCTGCCTGTGTCCGTGCGTCATATAAATTCGTTTTCCGCCAAGCGTTATAGTACGCTCAGAAGGGTATAAGCTTCCACAGTCATTATTTCCACGGACCTGATACAGTGTAATATCCGGGCATATAATTCTAAAATCAAATGTATCGTCAGTACAATCTCCAAGATGGATTATGCAGTCAATTTTAGATCTGTATTTTTCAGCCAGTTCGTTCATAATTTTTGCATCATTATGGCTGTCGGAAAAAACCAGAGCCTTCATTTATTATATCTCCTTTTCCAGCAGAGCAACCATTTTTCTTAAGGCCTTGCCTCTGTGACTGACTGCGTTTTTTTCCTCGGCTGTAAGCTCGGCGCTTGTCATGCCGGCAGGAGGATAGAAAAATATAGGGTCGTAGCCGAAGCCGCCTTTACCGGCCGGAGCGTCGGCTATGCGTCCCTCCATAGTATCCTTTACAGTCAAAACTCTTCCATCCGGAAATGCCGCGGCTACGGAGCATACAAAGCGTGCCGTTCGTTTTTCCTCGGGGACTTCTTTTAAACGTTCTATAATCATTCGGTTTTTTACTTCATACGGCGTATCGTGTCCAAGATAACGAGCTGAATATATACCCGGCTCGCCGCCGAGATAATCAATTTCAAGGCCGCTGTCATCCGACAAACACAGGCAGCCTGAATATTCACACACTGTTTTTGCCTTAATTGCTGAATTTTCCTCAAAGGTTTTACCGTTTTCTTCTATTTCAATATTTATGCCGGCTTCCTTCATTGATAAAATCTCAACGTCCTTGTGGGCCAGAAGAGCGCGGAATTCTTTCATCTTTCCTTCGTTTGTAGTTGCTATTATTATTTTAGTCATTTCAATGCTCCTTTGTAAAATAATCATAACAAGTATATCATTTTTAAATGGAAAAAGGAATAGTGCTGTTGACATATCCTTTTGCAGGCTGTAAAATCCTCAAATGGTATGTTCATGGTTTCAAAACCGTTTATTAACGTATTTTTTATTTTTTGTTCATACAGAGTTCAAATATAGATTCTATAATTCAAAGCATAGAAAATAAAGATTATATCTTTTATATATTCAAGGAGGCTTTTATATGAGTTGGTATGAGGAAACATCAAAAAATGATAATAATGAGGAAAATAATAGAAAAAGTGAACCAGTGGACGGCGGAGATGGAAGAACCGTTGATTCACAGGGATATATAAATCCGGATGACCCTGCACACAGGGAAGAAAAGCTTGAAAATGTTTACGACAGGCCATTTGAAGGAACTGTAAAAGAAACAATTGATACTCCGGCACCTGCTGAGCGTGCAGAAAAAAAGGAAGATGAGCCGCAGCCTGAGAAAAAAGAGGATAAGTCAGGAAACAGCGGACCGGAAAAGGTACCTTACTATGAGGTGAAGGTTAAGCCAAAAAAGAAGGGAATAACCTTTGGCAGAGTTATTGCAGCCTGTCTTGTATGCAGTTTGGGGCTTGGTACCGGACTTGGTGCAGGCTATGGCATTTCAAGGTCGCTTAACAGAACACAGGGAAGCACATATGACGGAGTGCTTACAACTACAGCGTCTGCCGTTTCATCTATTAAATCAAATTCGGCAGCCGACGCTATATCTGCAGTGTATAATGCTGTCGTAAGTATTACCACGCTTACAAAGGGAACTGCAAACTATGGACTTTATTCAGTGCCATATCAGGCGCAGGGAGCTGGAAGCGGAGTTATTTTTTCAGAGGACGATACGCTGGTATATGTGGCAACTAATGAACATGTTATTAACGGAGCTCAGAACATAGCTATTGCCTTTGATGACGCTGACGAGACAATACCGGCTACAGTGGTAGGCTATGATGAAACAACGGATTTGGCTGTGCTTTCAGTTGAAAAGGCTGACCTTGAGGCACAGGGGATTAAAAATGTTACGATAGCTACCTTTGACGATTCTGGAAGCGTAGCGCTTGGCGAGCAGGTAGTAGCAATCGGAAACTCACTCGGCGAGGGCAAAACTACAACCGGCGGCATGATAAGCGCTACAAATAAGGCTGTCACAGTTGAGGGAAAGGAACTCGAAGTTATTCAGACAGACGCTGCTATTAATCCCGGCAACAGCGGCGGCGCACTTGTTGATTATTCAGGAGCAGTAATTGGCATTAATACGGCAAAACAGCTCATGACAAAGAGCGGAACAACAACCGAGGGTGTCGGATATGCTATACCATCAAGCATAGCCGTGCCTATACTTAAGGAAATCAGGGAAACAGGTTCGGTTGAGAAGCCTTATCTTGGTATTACAGGACAGAATATAACAAACCAGCTTTCAGAGCTTTACAGGCTTCCGGTAGGAGTCCTTGTTACATCGGTAATTAGCGGAGGAAGTGCCGAGTCTGCCGGAATTCAAGAGGGTGATGTCATTGTTTCATATAACGACAAAAATGTAATGGATATGGATATGCTTGTATCGTATATAGGTGAAAGCAGTGTAGGTGACGAGGTTAAAATAGGAATTGTAAGAAACGGAGATACGTCTGTTGAGGTTACCGCGATTCTTGGCAACGTAAATGACCCCGGTACAGTTGTTGAGGAAAGCGCACAGTAAAAACAATCCTGCGGCCTCCGACAAGCCGTTAGGTTTAGATATACATGCGGGCCGCAGCTTATGCGGCTTTGCTGTTATAAATTAATAATGTCCCCCTTATAAAACTTGGAGAGTTAATTAACTCTCCTTTTTTATTGGAATAAAATATGAACGCCTTAATTTTATTAAAATTCCATTTTTAAGTTGCAAAATATGAAATACATGCTATAATAATAAAGACAAATGTGCGCGACAGGTGGATAACACCTTGAATATAGGAGGAATAACATGGCAGAGGAAAACAGAGCACCATCATATATTGCTGAAAGAGTTGGAAGATTTAAAGGCGAGTCAGCTTTTGCTATACTATCAAAGGCTAAAGCGCTGGAGGCAAAGGGAATTGACGTTATTCATCTTGAAATAGGACAGCCTGATTTTCAGACTCCTCAAAATATTATGGAGGCGGCCGACAGAGCTATGGCAGAAGGATATACAGGATATGGTCCTACTCTTGGATATAATGAGCTGAGGCAGACTGTTGCTGATTATGCTAAAAGATACAAAAATCTCGATGTCACAATGGATAATGTAGCTATTGTTCCGGGCGGAAAACCGACTATGTTTTTTACAATGCTTACGCTGGTGAGACCTGGTGACGAGGTTATTTATCCGAATCCGGGCTTCCCTATATATGAAAGCTGTATAAAGTTTGCGGAGGGGGTACCGGTACCGCTTCCCCTCACGGCAGAAAACGATTTTAAATTGGATATAGATAAATTTAAGAGTCTTATTACACCTAAAACAAAGCTCATTATTATAAACAGTCCATGCAATCCTACAGGAGGCATTTTTGATAAGGACGACATACTTGCTATGGCCGAGGTGCTTAAAGACAGACCTGATATATTTATACTGTCAGATGAAATTTATGACAGGCTTATATTTGAGGGAGAATCATTTTCAATTGCTTCGCTGCCAGAGTTTAAAAACAGAACCCTGGTGCTTGACGGCTTTTCAAAAAGCTACGCAATGACGGGCTGGAGAATAGGCTACTGTATAGCTAATACTGAAATAATTAAGCAGTTTGAGATGATTATGGTTAATTCTGTTTCATGTACCTGCTCATTTACGCAGATGGGTGCAATTGAAGCGCTTACAGGGCCTCAGGATTCAGTGGATCAGATGAAAGCGGAATTTAAAAAAAGAAGGGACTGGCTGGTTGATGCGCTGAATAATATTGAGGGAATTAAATGCCGTATGCCCAAAGGTGCATTTTATGCTTTCCCTGATATATCTTCATTTGGGCTGACCAGCAGGGAATTTGCAGACAGACTTTTGGATGAAGAGGGCGTAGCGCTTGCATGGGGCACCTCATTTGGTGATTTTGGCGAAGGGTATATAAGAATATCATATGCGACAAGCTTAGAAAACCTTATGGAAGCTGTTAAGAGAATCGAAAGGTTTACAAAAAAGCTGGCCTCTGAAAGGGATATGGAAAAAACAGCCTGAAAACAATATCAATAAACGCCGTGTTATACGGCGTTTTTCTTTTTAATAAAGCCGAATTCTTTTAGCTTATTTACAAT
>ERZ791886.396-NODE-396-length-26835-cov-2.354892_pt1 | contig 26835 bp, 29 predicted proteins | sample MGYA00510158_ERZ791886 | MGnify/ENA primary metagenome ERZ791886 (study PRJEB30046, sample SAMN00792063) | human gut metagenome | study: EMG produced TPA metagenomics assembly of the A metagenome-wide association study of gut microbiota in type 2... | reverse complement strand
GTTAATATATTAAAAAGAACGATCGTTCGGCAATAAATAAAAGGAGTAAAACAAAGTGAAAAAGACAGTTTGCGAATTGTTTGCTGGAGTGGGTGGCTTTAGATGCGGACTTAATAATATAAAAACATCAAAAGATTATGGTAAAAAAGAAAAATGGGATACCGTTTGGTTCAGTCAGTGGGAACCAGCGGAGAAAAAGACACAATATGCACATGATTGTTATGTATATAGATTTGGAACATGTTTAGATAAAAATGGAGAGGATACAACTAATTACAATATTGAAGAAGTAGATAAATCAACAATTCCAGATTTCAATTTGTTAGTAGGTGGCTTTCCGTGCCAAGACTATTCGGTAGCATCATCTTTGGCGACATCAAAAGGCTTAGAAGGGAAAAAAGGAATTTTATGGTGGTCTATTAGAGAAACTGTGGAGAAAAAACAACCACCATTTATTTTGCTTGAGAATGTGGATCGCTTGCTTAAATCACCAGCAAAGCAGAGAGGGAGAGATTTCGGAATTATTCTAGCATGTCTCAGAGATGAAGGATATACAGTTGAATGGCGTGTTATTAATGCAGCAGAATATGGTTATCAGCAACGTAGAAGAAGAACATTTATTTTTGCATATAGGAATGATACAAAATATGCAGAAGATGTTGCTGATGCAATTCAATATATAAATAAAAGTAAACTGGAAGAAAACAGACAAAGTATGAACCGAGTTTTGGTTCATGATGGCTTTTTTGCAGAAACATTTCCAGTATATGATGTAGATTCTAAGCAGATGAAGATAGTAGAATTGCCGGAAGGAATTGGTGAACTTTCAGAAGAATTTGAATTTAACTTTGAAAATACTGGTGTTATGAAAGATGGAGTTGTGTATACGACCAAAACTATGCCAAAGTATGAAGGAAATGTAACTACATTGGGAGACATCATGGAAAAAGAAGAAGTGGATAAAAAGTATTTTATCCCAAAAGAAAAGTTGTATTATACAAATCCTAATATTACACATAGTGATGAAACTCATGGAAAATTACCAAAAGAAGAAAGACAGACTTGGCAATATATAAAAGGTGCAAAGAAATTAGCACGTAAATCATCAGGTGGACACGAGTATATATTTTCAGAAGGTGCAATTCCGATGGTCGATGATGAAGACAAGCCAGCTAGAACAATGTTGACCTCAGAAGGAGGATTTAATCGCTCCACTCATATTGTAAAAGATAAAAAAACAGGGAATATTAGATTGCTTACAGCAGGAGAGACGGAACGGATTCAGGGATTCCCGACTGATCATACAAAATATTGTTTAGTAAATGGAGAAACAGTGGAAATGCCATTGAATAAGAGGAGATTTATGATGGGAAATGCATTAGTTGTAAATTTGATTGCAGATATGGAAGAAACATTAGATAAGATTTTTGAAAAAGAATAAAATTAGTATAAGTATGAGCCCAAATTCATTATAATGAATTTGGGCATATTATTTAAAGCAGGCTGTTTGTGGTAACAAAAGTGACTTATATATTTTTGAAAAAATAAAATGCAATAATTAGATGGAAGTGGTAAACACCTTAAGAGAAGTTGATTCTATATTAGAATGTAAGCATAATTGGATTAATACATGGTATAAAAGCGGTACTTTGAAAAACTGTATTGAGTAAACTTGATTAAAAGAGTGAGGTAATCGTGGGAACGTAATGTATAGTTCGGAAAAATATTAAAAAGAAGATTGATTGGAGAAATTTACTAATGAATAAAGTGTTGGTTACCGGATTAGGAATAGCAAGAGAATTTGGAATTTGTGATTCCTGTAATTTAGATTTTTCATGGTTGGCAAACAATCCATCTACCATTTTGTGGGCAGACCAATTATATATTCCATATTCGTCTTTTGAAGCACAAGTTAAACAAATGGAACGAAAAGATGAAAAAATTATTAGTTTGTTTTTGAATATGGCTGAAGATCATGGAATGATTAAAAAAGTAGATTTATCTGATATGTATCAAGAGTCAGTAGGAGAACAAATATATCAAAAAATGCTGACAGATTCACAGGCATTGTTAAAAACTTTTCCAGAGGTAATAAAAAAAGGAGACAAAGGTGTTCCAAATGAAATTATAATTGGTGAGGAAGGATATTGTGGGGCATGGATGTCAGCAATTTATGCAGGAATTCGAATTGCTAGAGATATTGGAGCTAATTGCTTATTTAGCAAGAGAGAGCATAATTTTCTGAAGTATTTGTATGGAATGGAAAGTAATAAATTAGACATAAACAATGTGTATTCTGAAATATTTTCATTGTACATGCCTGAGGGATTAGCAATTCATAACTATGCATTTGTAAATGAAGATAAGTGTAAACAATGTGCGCATTATAAACAATGTAAAGAAAGTTATTTGTGTGATACGGAACAAGCATTAAAAAAAATGTTTAAATGGAGAGATTATGACGAATTACAACAGGCAAAAGAAGAAATTAATAAGATTATAGTGTTAAAAAATGAGGTTTCTTCACAAAATGATATCAATGATATTATCAGAGAGTTTAAAGTTCGACAAGATAGAATTAATAGAAACATTTATAATAGGTTTCCTAAAATTAAAAGATGGACAAAAACGACAATGGTTCTAGCAACACCTCTCACAATAGCATCAGCAATATCGGGAAATATTCCAATGACTGTAGGTAGTGCAGTGGTGACAGGTATAGCACAAGCAACTGAAAATATATTGGAAATTTATAAAAATAAAAATAACTGGGTTGGTTTCGTGAATGATATGAAGAATGATGCTGTTTAGGAGTAATAATATTTTATTCAAAAAATGTGGTTAATGGAAGATAAAATATTTAATTATATCAAAATCAGATTATGATTATTTAAAATGAGGAAAATAAAAGAACTTCTTGTCTAAAGCGTTTGACAAGCAGATACCGTACAAGAAGCCCCCTTTCATTTTGATCAGTACCTTAGGACTAAAGAATCTAAAGATAGACACCGATTCATCAGCACTTAATATCTTATTATAAATATTTGCACACTATCTGTAAATAGAAAAGAACTGGGAACTTTAGGAGTTTTAGGAGAGAAACATGCGAGTATTCATTGATGCTGATGCCTGTCCGGTGGTCAGCATAGTTGAGAACATATCAAAAAAATACAACATTCCAGTGACTTTATTATATGACACAAATCATGTCCTGACATCTGAGTACAGTGAAGTGATTGTTGTGGGTGCCGGAGCGGATGCCGTTGATTATAAGTTGATCAGCATTTGTCATAAGGGAGATATTGTGGTTTCACAGGATTATGGAGTGGCAGCGATGGCGTTGGGAAAGGGCGCATTTGCTATTCATCAGTCTGGCAAATGGTACACCAATGACAATATTGATCAGATGCTTATGGAGCGGCATTTGAATAAGAAGGCCAGAAGAAGTTCTCACAAAAATCATATAAAAGGGCCGAAAAAACGTACTGAGGAAGAGGATGAACGGTTTGCGCAGTCATTTGAGAAAATGATAAAGATGGCAGTGGAATCAGAAATGTGATGAAAATGAAGAAGATAAATGTGACAGAGACAATCGTAGCAGGCATACAATTACATATCGTACAGAATGGATCGAGAGGCCCGGTTATTTTCTGGGGCATGTATCCACATCAGGGAGGAGAAGTAGAACATTTCTGGGAAGCTTTGATGGAGCTTGTGCCAGAACAGAACTTTTTGCTAGTAGCATTTCAGGTAGAAGCCTGGAACCGAGATTTCTCACCTTGGGAAGCTCTGGCGGTATTTGGAACAGAAGCATTTGCCGGACAAGGCGCGAGGACATTGAAGTGGTTGCTCGAGGAAGGAGTCCCATATATCGACCGGACATATCATGTGAAAGAACAGGAACACTGGCTGGCAGGATATTCCTTAGCAGGATTATTTGCCTTGTGGTCGGCGTATGAATGTGATATATTTTCTGGAATCGCGTGTTGTTCTGGTTCTCTGTGGTTCAAGAATTGGGACATTTACATGAGAGAACATACATTGAAGCGCAAATGCAGCGTATACTTGAGCCTTGGAGGAAAGGAAGAAAAGACGAAGAATGCGGTAATGGCAACTGTGGGAGACCGCACCAGGGAACAAGAAAAATTGTTGCTGGAAGATCCATTTGCCGAGCGGGTAGTATTAGAATGGAATCCCGGAGGACATTTTGCGGATTCTGGGAAGCGTCTGGCAAAAGGAATCAAGTGGCTGATGGAAAAAAGATACTAAATTAGACATGGAACGTTTAGGAATTGTCCCAAAAAGAAAACCAGCAAAGGTGATTGATTTCAAGGCATATGTACATAGAAAATAATTTTAGTATGAGGCTATGAAGTAACAGGAGAAAATGATGAGTGAATATATTACAACATACACAGGGCAACATTTTGAACCAACAAATCCGGATCCGGAGTTGATTCAGATTGAGGATATTGCACATGCACTTTCAATGATTTGCCGTGGAAATGGACATGTAAAGACATTTTGGTCGGTGGGACAGCATTGTATTTGTTGTGCCAGGGAGGCGGCAGCCCGTGGTCTGTCAAATCGAATGGTACTTGCATGCTTGCTTCATGATGCAAGTGAATGCTATATGTCCGATGTTCCAACACCATTTAAGAATGAACTACCGGAATATCAGGAGCAGGAAGAACATTTGCTTGGCATAATTTATGAAAAATTTTTGGGCTCAGATTTGACGGAGGAAGAACAGAAAGAACTCAAAGAAATAGATCATGCAATGCTATGGTATGACTTGGAACATTTACTTGGAGAAATACAATATGGAGAAATTCCAGAGTTACATATTGACTTAGATTATACGGTTCGTCCATTTGAAGAAGTCGAAGAAGAATATCTGTCACTTTTCGAAAAATATTCTGGAACATTTTGCATATGAGATTGGAAATGAAAGAGTATCTGAAATGCTTTCGAATGCATTGAGAAAAAGACATCCTTACAGAGTCTTTAAAGATAAGATAAATGAATTGGGAATCAGTCAGCTTTATTATGATTACAGAAGCCAGGCGTATCTTGATAAGGCAGAAGAGTGGTGTAGGGAGAATTCAGTAGCATATAGAAGAAAATAGCATGGGAAAGGAATTGCAGACAAAATGCTAAACATATTAGAAATCAATGATTTTTCCGCACCGGAGCTTGACATTTATGCAAGACGTACCGAGGCGCAGCTTTTAAATAAGGATAATCCTGAGGCTGGGTTATTTATTGCGGAGAGTCCGAAGGTAATTGGCAGAGCGTTAGATGCGGGCTATATCCCGGTATCGGCTCTGGTCGAAAAGCATCAGATGAAAGAAAATGAAGAGACAAGGCAGATTCTGGAGAGGTTTGAAGGTACAGATGTCCCGATATTTACAGCGGAGTTTGAAGTGCTGACGAAAATGACTGGATTCAAATTGACAAGAGGAATGCTGTGCGCCCTAAAGCGTCAGCCGCTTATGGATTATCAGAATATGTGTCATGGAAAAGACAGGATCGTCATTCTGGAAAATGTAATGAATCCGACGAATGTCGGTGCGATTTTCCGGTCGGCAGCAGCTTTGAACATGGACGCAGTCTTTCTGACTCCGGGATGCAGTGATCCATTTTACAGGAGAGCCTCTAGAGTCAGTATGGGAACGGTTTTTCAGATTCCATGGACATTTATTCAGGACAATAATGAAATGCGTTGCCAGCGGGAGATACTTTGGCCCAGGCAGGCGATTACAGAATTTCGGGAAATGGGTTATAAGACTGCAGCGCTTGCGCTGACAGATGATTCGGTCGGAATCGACAATCCGGAACTTATGCAGGAAGAGAAGCTGGCAATTATTCTTGGAACCGAGGGCGAAGGTTTGATGGATAGGACAATTGAGATGTGTGATTACACAGTCAAGATTCCGATGTCACATGACGTTGATTCATTAAATGTAGCAGCGGCAAGTGCGGTGGCATTTTGGCAGCTGGGAAAGAAGCAAAAATAAGTAAAAATTATTACGGAGGGATTGAAAAGATGTTATTTTTATATTATCCAAAATGTTCTACTTGCCAGAAGGCAAAGAAATGGCTGGATGCCAATCACATTTCTTATGAGGAGCGTCACATTGTGGAGGAGAATCCAACTTACGAGGAGCTGAAGCAGTGGTATGAGAATGGGGATTTACCGCTAAAGAAGTTTTTTAATACAAGTGGTATGCTTTATAAAGAGCAAAAATTAAAAGACAAGCTTCCTGACATGAGCGAGGAAGAGCAGTTGAGGCTTCTGGCGACAAACGGAATGCTTGTGAAACGACCATTGATCGTGAAAGAAAATCTTGTGTTGACGGGATTTAAAGAGAAGGAATGGATGGAAAAGTTATTATAAGGTCTGGAAAAGGAGATTATAACATGGGAAAAATTATAAATATTTTACCAATGGCAAATAGAGAAGACAATCTGCAGGAAATCATGGAGGCTTTGCATGAGGTAAAAGATGCGCTTGTGGAAGTGCTGGATCAGTATGAAGAAGAGGGTGCGCAGGAGAAAGCGGATACTTTGACGGAAGCATTGGATGCACTTGAAGATGCATACGATGTAATCAATGACGTAGTGATGGACGAAATTTAGAAGTAAGGAGGACTCGGATATGTTGATGAACTGGAATCCGGCACGTATGCCGGCAAAGGATGAGATGAAGTTACGTTTATCTACAGCCAGAAAGCAGTTGTATGATTTGCAGATGAAGATCAAGGAACATAAAATTCCGGTAATTGTGCTTTTTGAAGGCTGGGGCACATCCGGAAAGGGAAGCACGATCGGTAAGGTGATCCGGAATATTGATCCGCGCTTTTTCAAGGTCGTGACAATGTCCGAGCCGACAGATGAGGAACTAAGATATCCATTTTTATATCGATTTTTTAAGGAGATTCCAGAAGCAGGGAAATTCACATTCCTGGATTCTGGCTGGTTGGAGCAGATTTGCAGAGAGCATTTAGAGGGAAAAACAGATGAAAAAGAATATGCTTCTCGTATAGAAAGTGTCCGCAATTTTGAAAGACAACTGACAGATAACGGTTATCTAGTCTTGAAGTTTTTTATGCAGATAGAGAAGAAAGAACAAAAAGAACGGGAGCAGGATCTTCTGGAAAGCAAGGATACAAAATGGCGCGTTTCCCTGTTCGATCAGTGGGAAAATGCACATTATAAAAAATGCAAAAAGGTATTTTCAAAGTACATGTCAGATACAAATGCATCTTCCGCACCATGGTATATTATTGATGCAGGTGACCAGAAGTGGGCAGAGCTGCAGGTGATGGAGACGCTGGTGAGCAACATTGAAGTGGCATTGCAGAATCAGGCGCATTCGGTGCCAATCTTGCAGAATGTATTTCCGCTGGAACCAATTCCACGTCTTGCAGATATTGATTTGCAGGACAAAATACTGAATGACGAAGAATACAAGAAAGAATTAAAACAGCTTCAGATAGAATTAGGAAAACTGCATAATAAACTTTATCGGAAAAGGATTCCGGTCATTATCACATATGAAGGCTGGGATGCAGCAGGAAAAGGCGGCAATATCAAACGAATTACCGAGGCGCTTGATCCAAGAGGTTATGAGGTACAACCGATTGCCAGCCCGGAACCGCATGAAAAAGCAAGACATTATCTGTGGCGTTTTTGGACTAAACTGCCAAAAAGCGGGCATATTGCGATATTTGACAGAACCTGGTACGGCAGAGTGATGGTAGAGCGCCTGGAAGGATTCTGCAGTGAAAATGACTGGCAGCGTGCCTATAATGAAATCAATGAATTCGAAAAAGAATTAAAAGACTGGGGCGCTGTGATTATTAAGTTCTGGGTACAGATCGATAAAGATACCCAGCTGGCGAGATTTCAAGAGCGGCAAAATAATCCGGAGAAACAGTGGAAGATTACCGATGAAGACTGGAGAAATCGGGAAAAATGGGATGAATATGAAGTTGCGGTGAATGAAATGCTTCAAAAGACGAACACAGAATACGCACCGTGGCATATTCTGGAATCCGTAGATAAGAAATATGCCCGAATCAAAGCTTTGAAAATTGTGATCGAAGAAATAAAGAAATACGTTTAATCTTCTAAACATACATCTCGCTTGCAACATGACCTCTGAAGGGGCGTTTGAACAAGGGATGAAACCTATATAAACCGATACACAAATGATGGAGGAAATTATTATGAAGCTTGCAGTTATTTACCACTCAGAAACTGAAAATACAAAACAGGCAGCAGAATGGATCGTCGATGGAATGAATGAAGTCTCAGGAGTAGAAGCCAGAGCATTTTCTATTGAAAAAGTGGATGAAGATTTTGCAAAGGAAGCAAAAGGAATCGTAGTCGGATCCCCGTCATATATGGCACAGATGACACCACAGATTCATAATTGGCTGTTTGAAAAAGCAGGAGAGTTAGAGTTTCCGGGGAAAATGGGTGGCGCATTTGCAACAGAGCAGTACACACATGGTGGCGGAACTCAGGTCATTCAGTCTATTTTGACAATTGAGATGGTAAAGGGAATGCTCTGCTATTCAGGCGGTATGGCTTGTGGAAAGCCAGTGATTCATCTTGGACCGGTCGGAGTAAATAATAATATGGAAAAGTTCAACGGAATGGGAAATTATAAAGAGTATTTTAATATTTATGGGAAGCGCTTTGCACAAAAGGCAGTAGAGATATTTAATAAAATATAACAGAGTTTCCTATCAAACAAATGGGAATTGTAAAAACTGCACAAACAAACCGATGTATTCTTGTTAATTATGTTAAATTAGTCTCTTGCGTTTTAACGCAAAAAAGTGTAAAACATAATATAGTTAAAGAAAAGAAATGCAGTGAAAGGGATACGTCACAAAAGAGAACGCGATTTCAGAGAGTCGTTGGGTGGTGTGAAGCGACAGAACGGATTTTGTGATATCACCCGGGAGCATCCCTCTGAAATACTTAACATATTTAACATCAGAGCTAAAGTAAGCAGGGACGTAATCTTCACGTTACAGAAGAAACTGTTTGAGAATGACAGTGATGAGAGACTGTAGTTAGTGATAAATGCAGTAATACAAAGTGGTACCACGGAAGATAAATCCGCCTTTGTTATCCGAAAGGATAGCGAAGGCGTTTTTTTATTGTATGGAAACATATACGCAAGATCAATAATAATTTCAGAAATGCTGATTGGTGTTGCTGAGATTAATATATAATCAAAATATAAAGAAAGAGGGATTATTATGAGTGGAATACTTATGATGATAATTGCCATCCTAGTGCTCGGAGGAGCCTATCTTCTGTATGGTCGTTATCTCCAAAACAAATGGGGCATTGACCCGAATGCGAAAACTCCGGCGTATGAATTAGAAGACGGAGTGGATTATGTACCGGCTGATACTAACGTAGTATTTGGCCATCAGTTTGCATCAATTGCAGGAGCAGGTCCAATCAACGGACCAATTCAGGCAGCAATCTTCGGATGGCTTCCGGTTCTCTTATGGATCTTAATTGGTGGCGTATTCTTCGGAGCAGTTCAGGATTTCGCATCTATGTATGCATCTGTAAAGAACAAAGGCCGTACAATTGGTTATATCATTGAAGAGTACATTGGAAAATTAGGTAAGAAATTATTCCTGTTATTCTGCTGGCTGTTCTGTATTCTGGTTGTCGCAGCATTTGCTGATGTCGTAGCCGGAACATTTAATGGATTCGCAACAAGTGAATCAGGAGCAGTTACAAAAGTAGTGGCAAATGGAGCTGTTGCAACAACCTCTATGTTATTCATCATAGAAGCAGTGGCACTTGGATTTTTCTTGAAATATTCAAAATTTAATAAGTGGGTAAATACAGCAGTAGCAGTTATTTTACTGGTAGTTGCAATTGCACTTGGACTTAACTTTCCAATCTATGTAAGCCTTGGTACATGGCATCTTATTATTTTTGCTTACATTTTAGTTGCCAGTGTAACACCTGTATGGGCATTACTTCAGCCTCGTGATTATCTGAACAGTTATCTGTTGATTTTTATGATCCTTGGTGCTGTTATTGGCGTATTTGTTGCAAATCCGGCATGTAATCTTGAAGCATTTACAGCATTCTCGATACCGGATGCAAATGGAAATCCGCAGTATATGTTCCCGATCTTGTTTGTAACAATCGCTTGTGGTGCAGTTTCAGGATTCCATTCACTGGTATCATCAGGTACTGCTTCCAAGCAGATTAAAAATGAGAAAAACATGCTTCCGGTTTCATTCGGTGCCATGTTAATGGAAAGTATGCTTGCAGTTCTGGCATTGATTGCCGTTGCATCATTTGGAAAAGGTGAGGCAGCAGCACAGGGACTGACCACTCAGCCGCAGATTTTTGCAGGAGCAATTGCGAACTTCCTGTCAGCCATCGGTCTGCCACATTCACTTGTATTTACACTGATCAACCTTGCAGTATCTGCATTTGCACTGACATCTCTGGATTCAGTAGCCAGAGTCGGACGTCTGTCATTCCAGGAGTTCTGGATTGATTCAGATGTGGAAGATGAGAATATGAGTCCTTTCTTAAAGGTAGTAACGAACAAGTATTTTGCAACAATCATTACACTGGTACTTGCTTATTTCCTGACAAAAGTCGGATATGCAGAGATCTGGCCACTGTTCGGTTCTGCAAACCAGCTGTTATCTGTACTGGCACTTGTAGCCTGCGCAGTATTCTTAAAGAAGACAAAACGTCAGGGATTCATGCTCTGGGGACCAATGGTATTTATGATGGCAGTTACATTTACGGCACTTGGAATGACAATTGTAAAACTTACAAAGGCATTCATGACAACAGGATTGGATTTTGGAAATACATTGCAGCTTATCTTTGCAGTACTTCTGTTAATCCTTGGAGTGCTTGTAGCAATTCAGGGAATTAAGAAACTCCTTGAGAAGCCGGAAGATAAAAAAGTGACAGCTTAGGAAAATAATTCATAAAATGATAAAAGAATAAAATGGGAGTATAAAAAGCTCTCAGATTAAGAAATGCCAGTTCCGGCAAATGTCGGTTCTGGCGTTTTTTTGAAGATTACGAAATAGAAACACAGTACCGGATACGGGGTTGTTATTTTAGACAAAAAATCAGACTTGTATTTATTCAAAAAACGATGAAAATTGACAAAAGTGCTGAAAAGTTGTAAAAAAATGAAAGTATATTGACTTAAATAACCGATATGTATAAAATAAATGCAACAAGAAATAATACAAGCTGTACTATCAAGATGTATCTGAAAGGAGCAAAGAAACATGGAATTAAGAGATAAAATTGCCGGAGCATTATATGGAATGGCACTTGGTGATGCGATGGGAATGCCGGCAGAATTGTGGGGCAGAGAAAGGACAAGAAAATTCTTTGGTGGAAAAATCACAGAATTCATTGACGGACCAAAAGAGAATGATGTTGCATTTAATTATAATAAAGCTCAGTTTACAGATGATACGGGGCAGGCAATGGTTCTTTTGGATTCATTGAAGGCAACTGGTTATGAGCCAAATGCTTCAGATATAGCAAAGTGTATGCTGGAATGGGCTGAAAAAGAGAATGCATTTGAAAATAATATTTTAGGACCGACCTCTAAGGTTGCACTGGCGAATTTCCGAGATGGAGTAGATGCAAGTGCGATAACGAACAAAGCTTTATCCAATGGAAGTTCTATGAGAATTGCACCAATCGGCTGCCTCTTTACACCAGATCAGAGAAAAGAACTGATAGATTATGTGTACGGAGTTTCCAAGGCAACACATACAAGTGATGTTACAATCGCCGGAGCAGCTATGATTGCAGAAGGTGTTGCATCTGCAATTGTCAATGATGATTTCGAGCAGGTGTTAAGTGATATTCTTTCTGTAGAAGAAGCCGGATACGAAAAAGGTTGCGAGACCTTCAGCCCGAGACTTGCAGAGAGAGTAAAGATTGGTGTTCAGATCGCAAAAGAATATGTAGACGATGAAGATGCATTTTCTAAGAAAATCTATGATGTAATTGGGGCAGGAGTTGGAATTATTGAATCTGTTCCGGCAGCGGTTTCCATTGCATATTACACACAGGATCCAAATAAATGTTGTCTGATGTGTGCAAATCTTGGCGGTGACACAGATACAATCGGAGCGATGGCAACAGCTATATGTGGGGCATTTGTTGGTTATTCAAAGATTAATTCAGAGTACACAGAACTTTTAAGAGTTCAAAACCCGGAGACAGATTTTGAGGAGTATATCAATATTCTTGAAAAAGGAAGGGAGCTGTTGGGATGCGGACGCTAGTAGTCGGAGCTGCGATTGTTGATCTGATGATGAAGGTTGAACGTCTCCCAAAGAGTGGGGAGGATATTCCCTGCAAGGAGACGAAAACGGTAGTTGGCGGCTGTGCGTACAATGTTGCCAACACATTGAGAAATCTGAAATGTGAACATGATTTGTGTGTGCCGGTGGGAAGCGGTTCATTTGCAGATATTATCCGTAGAGGCATGAAGGAAAAAGGATATGAGCCGATGATTGAAGAACCGGGAGAGGATAACGGTTATTGCCTGAGTCTTGTAGAGGCTGATGGAGAAAGAACATTTATCACAGTGCCGGAGCGGAATGCCACTTCAAAAAGGAATGGTTTGAGCAAATCGACATGGACAACTATGAGAATATCTACATCGCAGGCTATCAGGTTTGTGGAAAAAGTGGTGAAATCATTTCACAATGGTTGAAAACAGTGGAAAATGTGGAAGAAAAGCATATCTTTTTCGCACCGGGACCGATGATTACGGCAATCGAATCTGAAACAATGGAAAACCTTTTTGCATTAAAGCCAATCTTACATATTAATGAAGCAGAAGCAAAGGGTTATACACAGCAGGAAAATGTAGAAGAAGCAGTGAGAGCCCTTTATGAGAAGAGTGGCAATCTCGTATTTGTTACGCTTGGGGCAGAAGGAACCTTGTTCTATGATGGAAAAGAAATGAGAAGGGTCGCATCTGTTAGCTTGCATTTGTACTGATTGTACAGACAGTAGCCTGGGCAATTCAGAAAGAAAGTCTGTTTATGCTGGTCATGACGCTGACAAGTAGTCTGAACCTGGTACTTGGAGCAAAAGGTAAAGTTGCCGGTCTGTATTTTGCAATTATCAACAGTGCATTATATGCGATTAACTGTATGGGTATTCCGCTTTACGGTGAGGTCATGTACAACTTAATCTACTCAATTCCGGTCAGTGCTATTGCAATCTTCACATGGAAAAAGAACATGACAAAGGGTGGAGAAGTAAAATTCCGTACGATGACACCAAAGATTATGCTCACAACAGTAGCAGTGACAATTATTGGAGTACTCGGATACATGCAGATTCTGAAATGGATGGGTGGAAATCTTCCATTTATGGATTCTCTGACAACAGTCGTATCGGTTGTGGCCAGTTTCCTGTATCTGCTTCGTTTCTCAGAGCAGTGGGCAATGTGGGCAATTGTAAATGCACTTTCCATTGTGATGTGGATCATGGTATTTATGCAGGGAGATTCCTCTGCACTGTTGATTATCATTATGAAGACAATCAACTTCATCAACTCTACATACGGTTTCCTGAACTGGAGAAAAATTGCAAAAGAAACTGCATAATAACGGACAAAAATAGAGGATTTTATGTTAAAATAATAAAAGATCAAGAAGGCCATGGATTTCATGTGAGTATGAGATCTGTGGTTTTTTGCGTTAACGATAAGCCAAAGTTATTCTTTATGGCGAACAGGTGGAAAGTAAGATGACCAAATACGAAATAATCAAGCAAGAGATAAAAGAACAGATCAAAGATAATATTTTAAAACCCAATCAGGTAATCAAATCCGAGAATGAAATGTGCCAGTGTTATAAAGTCAGTCGTGTGACGGTGAGAAAAGCAATTGATGAATTGTGTGCAGAAGGGATCTTGTACCGGATCAAGGGAAAGGGCTGCTTTGTGAGAGAACTGGCAGATCAGAAAAGATCAAGAATCTATAGTTTTACAGAGGCTGTAAGGAACGAAGGAAAGTTGCCGGGCAAGAAGCAGTTGTCTTTAGAAAAAAAAGAAGCAGATGCGTATCTGGCAGATAAACTTCAGATAGAAGAAGGAGAAGAGATTTTTGAAATCCGCAGCCTTTATTATGCAGATGGTATTCCGTATAGTTTAAATACAGCAGTATTACCGGCAAAAAGATTTGAAAAGTTAGATTTTTTTGACTTCAATAACCGGTCTTTATATGAAGTGCTTGGTTCATTCTATGGGACATATATGTACAGGGTGAGACAGACACTGGAAGCTACAACAGCAGATGTGTCGGTGAGCCGGTTACTGGAACGGGACGAAAGTCAGCCTTTATTGAGAATTAAAGCGATTTCCTATTGTCTGGAAGACAATCAGGAGATTCCGGTAGAATATTATGAGGCGTATATTTTAACGGATATACAGAATTATTATGTAGAAAAGTTTCATTGATAAAGCCTCTGGCAGGGGATTTTTATAACCACATATGTATTAAATCAATTTTTGGTATAAACAGAAAAAATATAAAAATCAATATAGTTTTTAAGGTTAAACCGTAAAAACTATTGAATATATGATAGAATTTAGGTAATATATAATATAGAAGATACTAGAATCTCAACATCTATAGAAGCGTTATAATGTGAAAAAGGAGGAGTTCTATGATTTACAGACCAGATTATATGGATGCATTAAAAGCGTTTAAAGATAAACCTCTTGTAAAAATACTGACAGGTGTGCGGCGTTGTGGTAAATCTACAATTTTTCAAATGTTTAAAGAAGAACTTATAAGAGAGGGTGTCTCACAAGATCATATTATAGAGAAACGGTATACGGATATGGATATACCGGAGAGTATAACTGCAAAACAGATGTATGAGGAATTGGTAGAAGCTATAGGGGGAAAGGAACACTGTTATCTTCTGTTAGATGAAATACAAGAAGTGCCAGGCTGGGAGAAGGCAATTAATAATTTATTAGAAGCCGGAAAGGCAGATATTTATATAACCGGTTCTAATTCCAAGTTAATGTCAAGTGAGATTTCAACCTATCTGACCGGACGTTATATACAAATTCCGGTTTTCACCTTATCTTATAAAGAATATCTGGAATTTAAAAAAGAAAGCGACAAGTCAAAAACAGAGCTGCTGGAAGAGTATATTCGCTTTGGGGGATTTCCAATCATTGCTCTTGGAGAATATGAATCGCAGCAGGCGTATCAGATAATAAATGGAATTTATTACACGGTGGTTTCCCTCGATATTGTGAAACGCCATCGGATTAACAAACAGGATCTATTTGACAGAGTAGTAAAATATATTATTGAAAATGTAGGAAAAACATTTTCAGCAAACTCGATTTCCAATTTTTTGAAAAGTGAGCACCGGAAAATTTCTGTAGAAAGCATTTACAATTATTTACGCTGGCTGGAACAGGCATTTATTATATATCCATGTGCCCGTTATGACTTACAAGGGAAAAATATTTTAAAAACCCAGGAAAAGTATTATCTTTCCGATGTTTCTTTGAAGTATTCGCTTCTTGGTTACAATCGGAAAATGTTAGATGGGGTAATGGAAAATATTGTTTTTCTTGAATTAAAACGACGCGGATATGAAGTATTTGTAGGAAAAAATGATACGAAAGAAATTGATTTTGTGGCAATCCGGAGAGAAGAAAAAATATATGTTCAAGTGTGTGTGCAGATTCCACAGAATTCAGACAGAGAAGTGGGAAACTTGAAGGCAATCCGAGATCATTATCCGAAATATGTGGTAACTTTAAATGAGATGGATAAGGGAATTGAAAATGGAATTAAGATTGTACATCTTTCCGAGTTTTTAGTGTCTGATTCTTTCTAATAAAAGCAGAACACATTTTCAAGCCGTTAGAAGCCATGAGATGGTGAAATCTTGTTTGAAAAGATTACGGAATATGTGGTAAAATAATAAAAACAGATAAGAATTACGAGAGGTAAAAGAGGGCGGAATTTTGGAATTTCGTCTTTTTATAAAAAACATGAACAAAAATTTTATCATTTATCTTTGTGTTATTAATATCATTACATTCCTGGCATTTGGCCAGGACAAATGGAAAGCGAAGAATGACGAGTGGCGAACTAGCGAGAAGACTCTTCTTGGGTTTGCCTGTATCGGTGGCTCTGTGGGAGCATGGATCGGAATGCATGTATTCCACCATAAGACGAGGAAGAATGAATTCCGATACGGGATTCCGGCGATTTTTGCAGTGCAGATGATTCTTACACTGATTCGATATTCGGGAATCTTGAGATGATGAAATATACCATTACAAATGGAAAAAGTTATGGTATATTTTTTCGAAAAGATTCGCTTGTTATCAGGCGCTTACAGTGGTATGATAAGTCTAATATGTAAATATCATAGTAAATTTTATAAAAAAGAAGGGAACAAAAAACGTGACCTATAAAGAAGCAAGGGTATATTTGGACGAGATGTCGAAATACGGAAGTGTACTTGGCTTAAATACGATTCGAGGTCTGTTGCATGAGCTTGGTGATCCACAGGACGATCTTAAGTTCATACATATTGCAGGAACGAATGGCAAGGGCTCTGTGCTTGCGTACACTTCGACTATATTAAGTGAGGCTGGCTACAGAACCGGGCGATATGTTTCTCCGACCGTTATGTCTTATCTGGAGAAAATCCAGGTGGACGGAACATGGATCTCGGAATTGGATTTTGCACAGAGTGTAGAGAAGATAAAGAAAGCGATTGCCAGTCTGAAAGCAAAGGGAGAACCTCTCCCGACGTTATTTGAAGCAGAGACGGCAATGGCTTTTTTGTATTTTCGGAAAATGCATTGCGACATGGTCGTACTTGAGACCGGACTTGGCGGTGAGACGGACGCGACGAATATTGTGAAGAATACCATCTGTGCAGCATTTGCAACCATCAGCGTCGATCATCTTGGTGTGATCGGAGATACGCTGGAGGAAATCGCTCGGACGAAGTCGGGCATTATCAAACCTGGTTGTGCGGTAGTATCCGCGAGACAGACAGACGTTGTGAGAAATGTCCTGAAAAAAAAAGCAGAAGAGAAGAACTGCTCTTATGTAGAGGCGGAGCCGAAGAAAATGGAAATTCTGACGGACAGTTACGATGGAATCACATTTTCTTATAAAGAGTTTGAAAAGATGCATTCGAATCTTGCGGGGCAGTGCCAGAGAGAGAATCTTGCCACAGCGCTTGAGATTGTAAAGCAGTTAAGAACACTTGGATATGAGATCCCGGATGAAGCAGTACGGGACGGGCTTGCAAAAACCGTGTGGGAAGGCAGATTTACCTGCCTTAGAAAGAATCCGGTTTTTATCATAGACGGAGCGCATAATGAGGATGCTGCAATCAAACTGAGAATGTCCATTGAGCGGTACTTTAAAGGGAAGGAAATCCAGCTTATTATGGGAGTATTTCAGGATAAGGAGTATGAAAAGATTACAAGTATCCTGTGCCCGCTGGCAAAGAAGGTTTACACAGTAGAACTTCCGAACAAAGCCAGAACCTTAAGTGCCGGGAAACTTGCGGACTGTGCCAGAAAATATTGCGAAGAAGCAGAAGCGAAAGACAGTATTCAGTCAGCGGTGGACTCAGCGACAGCATTGTGCGGTGCCGGAATGAATAATCAGGTAATCATCGCATGTGGTTCACTTTCTTATCTGGGAGAAGTGAAGCGGATTGTGGAAGAGAATAGAAAAATAGAAAAGAGCGAATAAAAATGATAGATCATGAAAAAGTAGAACAGGCAGTTCGGCTTTTATTAGAAGGAATAGGTGAAGATGTGAATCGGGAGGGGCTTATTGACACCCCGGACCGGATTGCAAGAATGTATGAAGAGATATACGGCGGCATGGAAGAAGATGCAGCAACACATTTGTCCAGGACATTTACAGTAGACAGCAGTGAGATGGTTGTGGAAAAAGATATTACATTTTACTCCACATGCGAACACCACCTGCTGCCATTTTACGGAAAAGTACATATCGGATATATCCCGGATGGAAAAGTCGTAGGACTGAGCAAGCTTGCAAGAACAGTAGAAGTATTTGCAAGAAGACTGCAGCTTCAGGAGCAGTTGACGGGACAGATTGCCGATGCGCTGATGGAGCATATGCAGGCAAAAGGCGCAATCGTGATGATCGAGGCGGAGCATATGTGCATGACTATGCGCGGAATCAAGAAGCCGGGAAGCCAGACAGTGACGCTGGCAAGACGTGGAGTCTTCGAGACAGACCCGGCACTGGAAGAACGATTTTTCCGCATGTTGGAGAGATAGCGATGCTGATGGAAAAGTATATAGAAATGCCGCGCCTCAATGCAGTCTGGAATCATCCGCTTTATCAGAAGTATTACCGGGAAAATGAAAAAATTGAGCATGACCGAGAATTTTGTTGTCACCAGATCACACACCTTTTGGATGTAGCGCGGATTGCGTATATTAAGAATCTGGAAGCAGGTCTTGGCATTGATAAGGAGTTAATTTACACAGCAGCAATTTTACATGACATTGGAAAAGCTTTGCAGTACACGGACAAGATTCCTCACGAAATTGCAGGTGAGAAGATCGCAGGCGAGATTTTAGATACACTTTCGGAAAATGATGCATTTTCAGAGACGGAACGGGCATGGATATTAGAAGCTGTGCGCGGACATCGCAGAAAATGTAACGGCATGTCGGAGGTGGCAAGACTATTTTATGAGTGTGACAAGCGTTCCAGAAATTGTTTTGCGTGTCCGGTAAAAGAGCAGTGTAATTGGAGCGAAGAAGAGAAGAATATGGAGATAAAGATATGATTATTGGCGGAAAGAAATTTGACGTAGAGCATGAAACTTATGTTATGGGAATCTTGAATGTAACACCAGATTCCTTTTCTGATGGTGGAAAATATAATGGCATGGATCAGGCAATGGAGCATGCAAGACAGATGGTCGAGGACGGCGCAGACATCATTGATGTAGGAGGCGAGTCTACAAGACCGGGACATATAATGATCACGGATGAGGAAGAAATTGCAAGAGTGACTCCTATCATTGAGAAACTGAAAAAAGAGTTTGATGTGCCAATTTCCATTGATACTTATAAAAGTAAGGTGGCGGAAGCAGCAGTTCAGGCAGGAGCAGATCTTGTGAATGACATCTGGGGATTGAAATACGACAAGAAGATTGCAGGTGTCATTGCAAAATATAACGTTGCCTGCTGCCTGATGCACAACCGTGACAATACAGAATATAGCAATTTCCTGGATGATTTTATGGAGGATATGCGGGAGTGTATACGTCTGGCAAAGGCAGCAGGGATTGCAGATGATAAGATTATTCTGGATCCGGGAGTTGGATTCGGAAAGACTTACGAGATGAATCTGGAGATTATTGACAAATTAGAAATCATGCAGAAGCTCAATTACCCAATCCTTCTTGGAACTTCCAGAAAATCCGTCATTGGTCTGACACTGGATCTGCCAGTCGATCAGCGGGAAGAAGGAACACTCGTGACGACGGTATACGGTGTTCAAAAAGGCAGTGCATTTGTGCGTGTCCATGATGTAAAGAAGAATAAGAGAGCCATTCAGATGACAAAAGCGCTTATGCGTGACCATGAGGTATAGAGGATGGAATTAGATCAGATTAAAATTGAAGGTCTGGAAATATTCGCAAATCACGGCGTATTTCCAGAAGAAAATGTACTGGGACAGAAGTTCATCGTGTCCGCAACACTTTATACAGACACAAGAAAAGCCGGAAAGACCGATGAGCTGACGGCATCGATTCATTACGGAGAAGTCAGTGCATTTATTACAGAATTTGTAAAATCACATACATACAAATTACTGGAGCGCGCGGCCGAAGAACTGGTAGAAGATATGCTTCAGAAGTTTGACGGGCTTGAAAAAGTAACACTGGAGATCCAGAAACCATGGGCACCGGTAGGACTTCCGCTTAAAACGGTCAGCGTTAGAATCACAAGAAGCTGGCACACGGCTTACATTGCCCTCGGATCTAACATGGGAGACAGCAGACAAATCCTGGACGATGCAGTGTCAGCAATTGACGCGCTTCCTGCAAGCAAAGTGGAAAAAGTCTCCGGATTTATTACAACCCCACCGTACGGTGTGACAGACCAGCCGGATTTTCTGAATGGCTGTCTGAGAATGAAAACTCTTTATTATCCGAAGGAACTCCTTAGAGAACTGAACCGGATCGAAAAGGAAGCCGGAAGAGAGCGGATCATTCACTGGGGACCAAGAACGCTGGATTTGGATATCATTTTCTATGATGATCTGATCAGTCAGGAGGATGACTTATGCATTCCCCATGTTGAAATGCATAAACGTTCTTTTGTACTGGAGCCTTTGGAGGAAATCGCACCATACAAACGGCACCCGGGAAATGGAAAGACAGTACGACAGATGCTGGAAGAGCTTACCGATTCATAAAAGTAAGAGAGAATACGGTCCATGAGAAAAGAAAGACCACGTGCAGACAAAAGCAGATAACCAGATATGAAAAGAGGTGGCCTTATGAGTCTGACAGAGAACCATACAATAGCGGAATTATTGTATGAAAATGGAAAGTTAAGCGCAGAACTGGAAGCGGAACGATTTATGCTTGAGCTGATTACAAGTCTCAGCAGTACAGAACTGATCGACGATGGAATCAATACCGTGTTACGTGAAGTCGGTGAGTATACATGCGCAGACCGTGCCTATGTATTTGAAATTAATGAAGACTATACAACAACCAATACATATGAATGGTGCAAAGAAGGGGTAACACCACAGATTGATAATCTGAAAGGAATTCCTTTCGAGAGTATGCCAAACTGGATACATCTGTTCCTGCAGGGGGAAAATATCCTGATTGAGGAACTGGAGGATATCAAAGCGGAGATGCCCCAGGAATACGGACTTTTAAAGTTCCAGAATGTTCAGACGCTGATTGCCTTTCCCATTTCTATCCACGAAAAATTAATGGGTTTTGTGGGCGTGGATAATCCGGATATGAAGAAATCCAGACTGATCCGAAGGCTGCTTTCCCTGTTGGGCTATCATATCGGAGTAGCAGTTGATGCTTATAAGAAAGAATGTACAAAGCTTGAGATGGCATCTATCAAGTCCAGGCAGAAATACCGCAGGAATATAGAAGAAATCTTTTGCGGAGCACAGATTGGTATCTGGTCGATTATCAAGCAAGAGGGAAAAGAACCGGTGATGGAGGCCGATGCAAATATGCGTGAGCTTCTGGGGCTGACGAAAGGTAGCACAAGTGAGGAATGTTACCGTATATGGAGAGACAATATTCCATCGGAATATACGGAAAAAGTGGATAACTGTGTGAAAGAAACTTTGGAAAAAGGATATGCTGACGTCATTTATCCGTGGAATCATCCGACTCGTGGAAAAATCTGGATCCGATGTGGAGGAGTGTGGCCGAAAGATTATGAGGGAATCGGAGTCTGCATACGTGGTTATCATCAGGATATTACTAAGAACATCGAGCGGGAAATGCGATTTCGAAGTCTAAAAGCTGCAACAAGTGAGATTTATTATGCAATCTATAATATAAATCTGAACACAGATTATATGGAGCAGATTTCTGAACCAAATAAAATGTACAAAATTGCAAATGACAGAGGAATTGCATCTGAAAAGCTGATGGAATTTTGTACATTTCAGATTCATGAAGATTATCAGGAAGAAATGCGAAAGTTCTTTGACTTGTCAACACTGAGGGAACGGTTAAAAGAGAAGAACTTTGTCAGCCGGGAATTTCCGAATAAGCAGGGAATTTGGAGACGTGCGGTATTTATCGCGCAGGAGAATGTTTCGGCAGAATCCGTAACAGAAGTGTTATATGTGACGCAGATTATTGATGATTATAAGCAGAAAGAGCTGGCTTATCAGCAAGAGCTGGTTAAGGCATTGAAAGAGGCAAGAATTGCTAATGATGCCAAGGCAGAATTCCTTCGGAAAATGTCCCATGATATCCGGACTCCGATCAATGGCATCATGGGTATGCTGGATATTGAAGAGAAAAACTGGGATGCTCCAGAAAGATTGAAAGAATGCCATGAAAAAATGAAAGTGACAGCAGGTAATCTTTTGCAGCTTGTAAATAATGTGCTGGATATGAACAAATTGGAGACAAGCAGGCTGGAAGTAGAATATAAGCCATTTGATATCCGGGAAGTACTTAGAGGCTGTTGGACAGATTTGGAATCCCAGGCAGAGAAAATGGGACTGGAGCTGGAAAAAATCGGAGTGTCAGAAATTGAATGTCCACATGTAGTGGGAAGTCCGATGTATTTCCGGCAGATATTTGCAAATATCCTTAGTAATGCAGTAAAATATAATAAAATCCATGGAAAGATCACGCTTCGTGTAGATATGGTATCACGGACAGAAGATGATGTAGTGTATCGATTCTCTGTCTCGGATACTGGAATTGGAATGAGTGAAGAATTTCAGAAACATATTTTTGAGACATTTACACAAGAGGATACAGGAGCGCGTACGGTTTATCGAGGAACCGGTCTTGGTATGGCAATTGCAAAGAAGCTGGTGGACGCTTTAGGCGGAACGATTGAGATAAAGAGTAAAAAGAATGTAGGAAGTACATTTATATTAGTTTTTCCATTTGCAATTGACAAGGATTATGAAAATGCAAGTGTACAGTCAGAGCCGGAGACACCCAATGTGGAAGGTATGCACGTATTGCTTGTAGAAGACAATGAGCTGAATATGGAAATTGCCCGGTATCTTCTGGAAGAAGCAGGAGTACAGGTAACAGCTGCAAAAAATGGGCAGGAGGCACTGGATATCTTTGAACAATCAGGGGAACAGGAAATTGACCTGATTCTGATGGATATTATGATGCCGGTTATGGACGGTCTCGAAGCGACCAGAAGAATCCGTACATGCACTCACCCACGGGGTGCAACTGTACCGATTATTGCAATTTCAGCAAATGCATTTGCTGACGATATTCAGAAAGCAAAAAATGCCGGTATGAATGAGCATCTGGCGAAGCCATTTGAGATGGAGAAGGTGCTTCGTACGATTTCAAGGTATCACAAGGTGTAGAGTGAAAATATAATTGAAGGCTTTTGTACTCAACATCATCTTATGACATATAAAGAGGAGGAAAGAATGATGTATATCACATGTTTAGACGTAGAAGGAGTATTAGTACCGGAAATTTGGATTGCTTTTGCCAAGGCAAGTAATATTCCGGAACTTAAGAAGACAACAAGAGATGAGCCTGATTATGACAAACTTATGAAATGGCGTCTTGGTATTTTAAAGGAGCATGGTCTTGGATTGAAGGAAATTCAAGAGACAATCGCCAAGATCGATCCGCTTCCGGGAGCAAAAGAGTTCTTAGATGAGCTCCGTACATTTAGTCAGGTGATTCTTATCAGTGATACATTTACACAGTTTGCAACACCATTGATGGAGAAATTAGGATGGCCTACATTGTTCTGTAATACACTGGAGGTTGCGGAAGATGGAGAGATTACCGGATTCAAGATGCGTGTAGAACAGTCGAAACTCAGTACAGTCAAAGCACTGCAGTCTATCGGATTTGACACAATCGCAAGTGGAGATTCTTATAATGACCTTGGCATGATTCAGGCTAGTAAAGCTGGATTTTTATTCAGAAGTACCGATAAGATCAAAGCAGACTATCCACAGATCCCGGCATATGAAACATATGATGAACTGTTAAGTGCGATTAAAGAAGCAATGAAATAAATTTATAAGAATACCCGGTTGGTTTTATATATTATTTATCTTATTGCAATAAAAAAGATGCCAGGTTAATCTGCGTGATAAAACACAGATTTCTGGCATCTTATAAAATCAATAAGTATAAATTAAATCCAGATTCTTAATGTATTGATTAATTTCTGTTTTTCCAGATCATTCATCTGAGCTACAAGATGCATAACTTCATTGTCCAGAGCGTTTTCTTTATAAGCAGGCTCCAGAGAACCAACAAGAGAATCCAGTGTTGTATTCATAAGCTTTGCATAGTAGATCAGAATACGAAGAGACATTGCTGTACGATTGTTCTCTACGTTGCTGATATATCCTGGTGTTACGTGCAGGGCATCTGCGACCTCTGCCTGTGTCAGATTCATCTCCTGGCGTAATTTCTTCACGCGGGAGCCAAGGTTTTCTTCAAAATTGCCGTCTTTTTGATTTTTATTCATAATGACCTCCATGATCAAATTTTTTCTTTTAAGTACAATAATAAGTATACTTAGAATTATACTATAAATAATCAAGAAGTGCAACGTTGGAGATTAGTTGTAATCTCATTTTTTGCGCATTAAACCGAATGCCGAGGCATTCTTGAATAGGAAAATAAAACAAATTTCCGGGAAAAGAGGGAGTAATCACTCTTCATGGGTGCTTGCAGCAATCACGACACCGACCATAATCAGAAATGCACCAATTGCTCCTTGCAGAGATAATTTTTCATGGAGAAAAATATAGGCAAAAATCATAGAAAATACTGGTTCCAGTGCGAAAAGCATGCTGGTATGTTCCGGAGATGTGTATTCTTGAGCAACTGGCTGAACGATAAATCCAAAAGCACTGCAGATTATCGCCAGACCAAGAATTGCACCCCACTGCGCGCCATTGCCTGGAAGTGAGGGAGTCTCAAATAAAAATGTAAAGATCACACCATACAGACCGGTAAATCCAAGCTGCCAGATTCCAAGAAGAAAGCTGTCAGTTTCTTTTGTAAAATGATCCATCAGAATAATCTGGATGGTGTAGGAAAATGCACTGAGGATACATAAAATATCTCCAAGATTAATTGTAAAGGTGGAGAGAAATGTAAGCAGGCAGATTCCAAGTAAAGCCAAAAGGACTCCAAGAGTTGTACGTTTGGATGGCAGTTTGTGTTTTAAAAAGCTGTGTACTACCGGTACGAATACAGACACAATACCAACCAGGAATCCGGCATTGGAAGCGGTTGTGTATTTCATTCCCGGAACGAGAAAAGCAAACACACCAAACAGAAGCAGCCCGAGAATACTTCCATATCCAAGAGTGCGCAGGTTCATCCGTTTCATTTTCGGTAAGAAAACCAGTGCAACGGTAATAAATGCAATGCAAAAGCGCAGTGCGATAATAGAGAATGGCGGCATTCCAGTTAACCCGATTTTCATCATCAGATAGGAACTTCCCCATGTCATGGCTACGATGGCAATCAGAATATCGGCCTGTCCCTGTGACAGCCCTTTTTTCGTTGTAGTATTAGCAGCTGCCGATTTTGTTATAGTGTTTTTACGTTCCCCAGACATAATAGACACTCCTTTAACAGTTGTATATTGGGTAAATCTCTCAATGAATGATAATACCATTATTCTTATTGTACATGGTTTGATTAAATTTGAAAAGAGTGGATAGGAAAGGAGTGTTTAAGAGACAGCGAAGCCCCTCGGGTGCGTTCCCGGCGGAGCTTCGTGTGCTGTTATAGTTATATAAAGGAATGAGAGTAAGTGCTTTTCGCACTTCTATGAGGGGTGATAGCTGATGTCTTTCTCAACTATCTGTCATTTAGTATAAGAGGAAAATGTGACGAAAGTATGTTGAAACTCTTAAACAAATCGAAAATTTATAAAAAACCACTTAAGAAATAATAAAGTTATGGTAGAATAGTACTTACGGAGGTGGAATATGAAAAAAAGAGTATTGTTACTGGGACTTGTAGTGCTTATGGTACTTACAGGCTGTGGGACAACAGAAAAAGAAACGAAGACAAAGGAAAAAGATCCAGACAAACTGGTATTAAATATAGAAGATAAAAAAGAAGACAATATACAAGAGGAACAGACAGATATGCAGGAACAGACAGATATGCAGGAACAGGCTTCACAGCCAGACGGACAATCACAGGCAGAAGAGGCGAATGAACAACAGCCGCAGAAAAATGGACATTTGATTGCGATTGATGCAGGACATCAGGCAAAGGGGAATAGCGAGAAAGAACCGGTCGGTCCAGGTTCTTCTGAAATGAAAGCAAAGGTGGCTTCCGGGACAAGTGGCAAGACATCAGGGCTTCAGGAATATGAACTGACATTGGCTGTTTCTATGAAGCTGAAAGAAGAATTGATGAACCGTGGGTATGATGTTTTGATGATACGAGAGACGAACGATGTAAATGTATCGAATGCAGAGCGTGCACAGATTGCAAACAATGCCAATGCCGATGCATTTATCCGTGTTCATGCCAATGGTTCAGATAGCAGCAGTGCCAATGGCATGATGACGATTTGTCAGACTGCTTCCAATCCATACAATGGAAATCTATATTCCCAAAGTCAGGCACTTTCTACAGATGTTTTAGATCAGATGGTGGCAGCAACCGGAGCAAAAAGAGAGCGTGTCTGGGAGACAGATACCATGAGTGGAATCAACTGGGCACAGGTTCCGACGACCATTGTGGAGATGGGATATATGAGTAATCCGACGGAAGATCAGAAGATGGCGACAGACGAATATCAGTGGCAGATCGTAACCGGGATTGCCAATGGCGTGGATCAGTATTTTGGAATTGCGAGATAAAAACTGAAATATATCACAGTAATCCAGCTTTTTATCTCAGTCGAGAAGACTCCCACCTTCAGGTGGTGAGTAGTAGTAAATTTGTCTCAGTGGGAGTCCAATCTCCGACTGAGATAAACGCTCCGCGAGGATGCGCAGTGATTCTG
>ERZ791886.389-NODE-389-length-27143-cov-2.363334_pt1 | contig 27143 bp, 23 predicted proteins | sample MGYA00510158_ERZ791886 | MGnify/ENA primary metagenome ERZ791886 (study PRJEB30046, sample SAMN00792063) | human gut metagenome | study: EMG produced TPA metagenomics assembly of the A metagenome-wide association study of gut microbiota in type 2... | reverse complement strand
CAAGAATTATGTTCTCGGCCGCCGTAAAGGTTTCAATCAGTTTAAAATGCTGATGAATCATTCCTATGCCCAGTTCAAATGCATCCGCCGGACATGTTATTTTAACCTCCCTGCCGTCAACAAATATTTCCCCCTCATCAGGGAAATAAATTCCGGCAAGCATATTCATAAGTGTCGTTTTTCCGCTTCCGTTTTCGCCTAAAAGAGAAAGAATTTCACCCTTTCTTACTTCAAGCGAAATATCCTTATTAGCAATAACTTCGCCGAAGTACTTGCTTATTTTTTTAAGTTCTATCGCGTTTGACGTGTCCAAAACTATGCCCCCTTCTTTGCTCTTTAAAACGGAATAAGGGCAGGGCTGCCCGATTTGGTTTAGGCCACCCTGCCCTGGATTTTAAAATCTATTAATATACTGTATTAAGCTCTGTTATACCGTCAACAACGAATGTGAAAGCAGGAGCCGAGCCAAGCTCAGATTCCATAAAGTATCCGTCAGGACTGATATACTCGTTTCCGTTAAAGCCTTCAAGGTCTTTTGTAGATGTGATTGTTTCACCGCCAACAGTCCATTTTGAAGTATCAAATACTTTAAGAGAACCGTCGTCGATAGCAGCCCAAACCTCATCAACCTTTTCTTCTGTACCCTCAGCAATAGCAACGGGGTTAAGCTCTGTAAGGTAAACAGCGTTGTCTGAATGACCGTGGCACCAGTCAACAGGAATTGCCTCGCCTTTAAGCATGCAGTCAACAGCAAATGTTACATATGAGCCCCAGTTGATTGTTGATGATGTAAGCGCGTAATTAGGAGCAGCCTCAATCATGGATACGTTATATCCAACGTCGCATATTCCTGCAGCTTCGCAAGCTGTGGCAGCGCCTGTTGTATCGGCATGCTGGCTGATAAGTACGCAGCCGTTTGCAATAAGAGCCTCAGCTGTTTCTTTTTCAAGAGCCTGGTCAGCCCATGAGCCTGTGTATTTAACTTCCATTGTTACGTTAGGGCAGATTGATCTTACACCGAGGAAGTAAGCTGTGTAGCCTGATTTAACCTCTGCGTATGAGTAAGCGCCTACATAACCGATTTTAGCGTCTGTGTCAGCACCGTAGAGCTCTGCAAGCTTCATACCGGCAACAACACCTGCAACATAACGTGCTTCAAAGATATTTGCAAAGTAGTTGTGAACATTGGCGAGACCGCTTGAAGCAGCCTGATATCCTGTAGCATGGCAGAACTGTATGTTAGGATATTCCTCTGCAGCCTGAAGTACGTAATCCTCAAAGCCAAAGCTGTTTGCGAAGATGATGTCACAGCCCTGCTCAGCAAGGTCTACAGCGGCATCATAGCACGCTTCATTCTCCGGGATATTCCACTTGAAAATAAGCTGTTCGTCTGTAAGGCCAAGAGCTTCCTTCATTTCCTGCGCGCCAACATAATGAGCATATGTATAGCCTTCGTTTTCATCACCTATGTAGATGAATCCAACCTTGATGTCGCTTGCCGCAATACCCGTTGATTCTGTGTTTTCTGTGTTTTCCTTATCAGCGGGTTCTTCAGTTTTTGATGAAGAATTACCGCAGCCAGCCACACCAAGAATCATTACGGCAGATAAAAGAACTGCTAAAAATTTTTTCATTCTTAATCCTCCTAAATCTTCTTTTCCTACATTTTCCTCTTCTGTTGCCTATATAATCCGTTTTAACGGCATTATATCATTTTCAAAATTTATACATATATTATAATCTAATTTAACAAATAAAGTCAATTATAAATACTACCGATAGATTTACCCCATAGTATGAAATTTTGTCTGATTTAGACTAAGAAAATTAATATTAGTATTATTTTTCAAAGATGCCTGCGACGGTCTTAAGCTTATCGACTATACTTATATGCTGAGGGCAGATTTCCTCACACTTACGGCACGCAACGCAGGCTGACGCCTTTTGGCCAAACATAGGCACCCACTCATTATATCTTGCCTTTTCATACTCAAAGCTGCCGTCTGTCTTATAATTGTTGTAAACGAGGAAATTATACGGTATTCCGACTCCCTTAGGGCACGGCAGACAGTAGGAACAGCCTGTGCAGGGAATTGTATCGTATCCAGCAAATATTTCCTGCGCCTTTTCAATGATTTTAAGGCCTTCACCTTCAAGCATTCCCTCTGAGGAACGCGCCGCATATTCTAAGTTCTGCGAAATCTGCTCCTCATTGCTCATACCGCTGAGTACTACAGAAACCTCAGGCATATTCCAAAGATAATCCAAACCCCATTCTACCGGTGTTTTGCCTGTACCTTCAAAAAGCTTTTTGACAGGACCCGGAACGTCGGCTAAAAATCCGCCTCTTAATGGTTCCATAATGGCTACTCCCATGCCCTTGGCGGCAGCATACTTAAGCCCCTCAATTCCCGCCTGGTATTTTGTATCCAGATAATTAAGCTGAATCTGACAGAAATCCCAATTATAGCTGTCGCAGATGTTCTTAAACACGTCTAGCTTATCATGGAATGAAAATCCTATATATTTTATTTTTCCTGCGGCTTTTGCAGCCTCAAGCCTTTCCATAACACCGTATCTGAGAACCTTTTTCTCAAACGCAATTGCGTTCATAGCATGGAGCAAATAAAAATCAATATGATCAGTCTGAAGTCTCGAAAGCTGCTTATCAAGTATTGTGTCAAAATCATCTCCGCTTTTAAACATCCACGCCGGAGCCTTTGTAGCCAGAAAAACCTTTTCACGGTAGCCGTCCAAAAGAGCCTTTCCCGTTATTTTTTCACTGTTTCCGTTATGGTAGTTAAATGCCGTATCAACATAATTAAGTCCGTTATCAATAGCCGCTCTAAGCATGCTTACCGCCCTTGCCTCATCTACATTTCCGTCGCTGTCTGCCGGCAGTCTCATCATACCAAATCCTATGGGCGATACCTTAACGCCTGTTTTACCGTATTCTCTGTACTGCATTGAGTTAGTCCTCCTTATAATTTGATATTTATATCATACATGAAATTGATTTTTCTGTAAATAAAAATAAGCCTTGGCACATTAATGTGCCAAGGCTTTCTAATCAGCTTTAAATTACAAGAGATGGAGCTGCATATACTCTGCTCATCAGCTCGCTGTTAAGCATATAAAGACTTCTGGCGTCGTCTCCAAATAATTTCATTTTTGTAATAAGATCGCTTGAGTTCTTTTCTTCCTCACCCTGTTCCTTAACAAACCAATCTAAAAACTGTACAGTACGGAAATCATTTGCCTTTTGAGCCTCCGAATATATTTTATTTATCAGAGAAGTTACATAGCGCTCATGCTCAAGTCCCGCAACAAGCGGATCCATAAGCGTTGTAAAGCTTGTTTCAGGTTTATCAACTGCGGCAAAAGTCACAGAAACATCATTGTTATGCAAGTATTTATACATGAGCATTGCATGGTCCTGTTCCTCTTTGGCCTGTATTTCATACCAATTAGCAAATCCATCTAATCCCTTTTCTGTATAAAAATTAGCAATTGCAAGATATAGGTAAGCAGAATAAAATTCTTTATTTATTTGTTCATTTAATAATTTTGCTACTTCTTTTTCCATATTAAAATACCTCCGTAAACACATTTAAAAAGCAGGGGTTATATATCCCTAACTAATTTTACATCATCTCTGTAAAAACGTCAAGGCATATCCCCTGCCTTTATCTATCTTATGAGCGTTATTGTATTCCAAACTTCACTGTTTTTCTCAATTATAGCTGAACTTTCCCATTTTTCATATTCCTTGGTAAAATACAGCTGCTTCATATACTTCTCAAAATTACTGCGGCTGTAATCCTTTACCGCGGCCTCGTTTATCGGCTCATCACTACTTACGTTCTCCCGATACTGATTCTTAAGCTCTTCCAGATTCGTGCTGTAGTAGCCTTCAAAATCCTCATCGCTCACGGTGTAATCCTTAACTGTATCAGCATATACCTTATTGTACAGAAAGTTTTCCAGCATAACCTCATAATAAAGCTCTTTATCAGCGCCGATTGCTTCCCGCTGGCTGTCGGTAAGCTCATCATACATTGCTTCAGCCTCTGTCTGCGCATCTTCCTTTTCAGTATCATCAAGAGTTATGCCGTTTTTAACAGCCCTTTCCTCCGCCAGCTTTACAAGTGTTACAGTAGAAAGCGTATTATCCTTTGCAACGCTTTCGGCCGACCTTCCGTCAAAATCGGTCTCCCATATATCTTCCCCTCCGAGGGCCTCAAAGCTTTTTTGTGTTTCGTAGAGATATATGTTAAATTCTTCCCTCGAAACCGCTGTATTATTTATTTTTACAACATAGCTTTCATCAGCCTTCTCCTTCACCGGACTGCATCCGGCTATAAGCGCCGCTGTTAAAGCTATACACAGTATGAACTTTCTCATAGCACAGTCCTCCTTTTGTTTCATTATACATATTTTTTAGTTACTTTCAACCATAGTTAAATTTTGAAGGAAATTTTTAATGTAATCTAAAACATTAAGTCCGTCCTTCGGAGAAGTTTTAATCGTTATATAAGGTTCCTTTGAAGCTGTGAACATATAAGGACTGTTTTTCATTGTCAGAAGCTCCGTAATTTTTCCAGTATCAACCTTTGCGTCAGATTTAAAGGTAACAACTATATTCTTCTGCTTTTCTGCTATAGATATTATGTCCAATTTATGGGCGGCAGATTTAAGAAGCGCAACGTCCAATAATGTTTGAACGCATTTAGGCAGCGTCCCGAACCTGTCCTCAATTTCCTCCTGAACATCATAAAAGTTATCCATCGTATTAATGAGGGATATTTTTTTATAAATTTCCAGTCTCTGTTCCTCATTTTCTATATAATAATCCGGTATATAGGCATTTACATTAATATCCACAGATGTTTCAAAGCTATCGCTTTTTTCAATTCCTTTAAGCCTGCAAACCGCTTCATCCAGAAGCTTACAGTACATATCATATCCTACAGTTTCCATATGACCATGCTGTTCGGCGCCAAGCAGAGACCCTGCTCCTCTTATTTCCAAGTCCCTCATGGCTATTTTGAAGCCCGATCCAAATTCCGTAAATTCACGAATTGTCTGCAGACGTTTTTCAGCTGTTTCCTGCAGCACCTTGTCCTTTCGATACATGAAATAGGCGTAAGCGGTTCTGCTGCTTCTTCCGACTCGTCCTCTGAGCTGATAAAGCTGCGACAGCCCCATTTTGTCCGCGTCCTGTATTATTATAGTATTTACGTTTGGTATATCAAGGCCGGTTTCAATTATCGTAGTACACACAAGCACGTCTGTATCGCCCTCGATAAAGTCCTCCATAATACCTTCCAGCTCCCGCTCGCTCATTCTGCCATGGGCATATTGTATTCTTGCCTCAGGCACAAGCTTTTGCAGCTTCGCCGCTGTCTCGTATATATTGTCTATACGGTTATGCAGATAATAAACCTGTCCTCCCCTTGCCAGCTCCCTATGAATTGCGTCCCTTACAAACTGTTCGTTGCTTTCCATTACAAAGGTCTGGACGGGAAGCCTCTCCTCAGGCGGCTCCTCAAGCAGGCTCATGTCCCTTATGCCCGAAAGACTCATATGCAGAGTTCTTGGTATAGGGGTCGCAGTAAGGGTAAGTACGTTTACATTTTCTTTTATACTTTTAAGCTTTTCCTTATGGGCAACGCCAAAACGCTGCTCCTCGTCAACTATTATAAGCCCTAAATCCTTAAACTTAACGTCCTTGGACAGCAGTCTGTGGGTTCCTATGACAATATCAGACATACCGCTCTCAAGATTTTTTATAGACTGCTTCTGTTCTTTGGCAGTTCTGAAGCGGTTTAAAAGCTCTGTCTGCACTGGATAATCCGCCATTCTTTTTGTAAAGGTTGAATAGTGCTGCTGAGCCAGAATTGTAGTGGGCACAAGATATGCCACCTGCTTTCCGTCCTGAACGGTCTTAAAGGCCGCCCTGATTGCGACCTCTGTTTTACCGTATCCTACGTCGCCGCAGACCAGCCTATCCATAACCTTTCCTGACTCCATGTCCCTTTTGATATCCTCAACCGCATTCAGCTGGTCGTCGGTTTCAGTGTAGTCAAAGCTCTCTTCAAATTCCCTCTGCCACGACGTATCCTGTGAATATTTAAAGCCCTGCGCAGCCTGCCTTTTAGCGTATATTTGGACAAGGTCCTCTGCAAGTATCGCAACCGCCGCTCTGACCTTGGATTTCATTTTTCCCCAGTCGCTGCCTCCCAGCTTATTTAGCTTGGGTCTTGCGCCGTCGCTTCCGATATACTTTTGAACAAGGTCCATTTGGTTTACAGGGACATAAAGATTACTTCCCCCATTGTATGAGATTTTCAAATAATCCTTGTTCATCCCGTCTACAGATATATTCTCAAGTCCTCTGTAAACACCGATACCGTGGCTTTCATGCACCACATAATCCCCGACCTTAAGGTCGGTAAAGCTTTCGATTGCCTTTCCCTTTTTGCTGTGCTTACGTTTTCTTTTAAGCCCCTGTTCTCCTGTAATCTCGCTTAAAGAAAACACGGCGAACTTTATATCCGAATATTCAAAGCCCTTTGTCAGCTTTCCTCTGCATATATAAACGCCTCCCTTTACAGGGCTGAAATCCGCGCCTTCACCTATTAATGCCGCTTCTATTCCATGGCTGGCTAATTCCCTGGATATTCTTTCACAGCGGCTTTCGCCTCCGCCAAAAATAACAGTTCTGTAGCCCTCGCTTTTGAGATATTTTACTTCGTCATAAAACAACTCGAATTTATTATTGAAGGCAGCGGACGCCTTTACGGCAAAGCTGGATATTCCCTTTATTTTGAAATCAGGCACGCTTTGAGTTACACCGCAGAACAGAACTTCTCTGAATTTTGACGAATATCTGTAAATATCGTTTATATCAAATATTAGTCCCGTCTGCCTTGGAAGTATATAGCCTCTTTCAAGCCTTTCCTTCATGCTTTCGGAAAATTCCTCGTATACAGAGTCAACATGCGCTCTCATTTTTTTAGGCTCGTCATAGAAAATTATTGTATTTTCAGGAAGATAGTCAAAGAGGCTTACCGTCTCCACCGACAGATAATTAATAAACGCTCCTATATCGTTTATACCGTTTCTCAGCTTATCAACAGCTTCGCCAACGGTATTCTTTATATTTTCGGCAGCCTCGTCACAGCCCTTTTTGCTGTAGCTTTTTACTGCCTTAAGCATATCCGCTTCCATTTTGTCAGCGGCGGCTTCAGCCTCCTCAGCGCCAAACAGTATTTCCTTTACCGGAAATATTCTTATTTTGTCGGCGCGCGACAGTGAACGCTGGCTCATTACATCAAAAGCTCGCACCGAGTCGATCTCATCATCCCAAAACTCGATTCTTACCGCCGTTTCGTGTACAGGGGAATAGATATCAATTATTCCGCCCCTCAGGGCAAACTGCCCAACTCCTTCAACTGTATCGCTTCTTTCATAGCCCATAAATACAAGGCTTTTTACAAGCTCGTCAAGAGAAATTATATCCCCCTCTTTGAGTTCTAAAACATAGCTCTGCATAACCTTTTTTGTCATCAGCCTCTCAAAAAGGGCTTCAGCGGTTGTACATACAAAATCCGCCTCTCCTCTTAAAAGGTCGTCTATAGCTTTAAATCTCTGCTTTGTTATATCGCTTGAATGTACATCGGCACTATAAAAAATAAAGTCCTTGGCAGGATAATATAGCGCCTTCGCATTAAGCATTGAAATATCATTACAGATATTTTTGGCGGCTGTCTCATCGTAGGCAATAATCAGGGCCTTAGAGTCCAGCTCCTTACAAATCGAATAAATAAGCTGTGTTTTCTGCACGTCAATAACTCCTGTTGCCAGAACAGGAGTGTTTTTAGTTTGTATATTTTCAATCAGATATCTGTAATCTGCAATTTCCCTAAGCGGTTCTGTCAGCCACTTCACAGGACATCACCTCTTATTTGTTTTCTTCCCTGCTTTTTTCCTTATCTTCCTCTTTTTCTTTAACCTTAATTATGCTTTTTGCGTTAAATTTATTCATCGCGTCTTTTATCCCCTGCGATATAAAGAGCTCCACGGCCTGCGCTGCCTTATCAATGCCGTTTAAAATCAGCGGCTCCTCGTCCTCACTGAATTTAGCAAGAACATAATCTGCCAAATCCCAGCCGTTAGGCTTCTCGCCTATGCCAACCTTAACCCTGTTAAATACATCGCTTCCCATATGGCTGATGATATTTTTAATGCCGTTGTGTCCTCCCGCACTGCCCTTCTCCCTGATTCTTATGAGGCTCATGGCTAAGCTTGTATCGTCGTACACCACAATCATATTCTCAATGGGTACCTTATAAAAAGACATTATCTCTTTTACGCTTTCGCCGCTTAGGTTCATATAAGTCTGAGGTTTTACAAGCATAACCTTTTTCCCGCTTATCATTCCGTCTCCCATAAGCGCCTTGTGCTTAAACTTTGACACATCTATATTATATCTGTCAGCCAGCCTGTCTATGACCCTGAAGCCTACATTGTGCTTTGTCTGCGAATACTGATTTCCCGGATTTCCGAGTCCTATAATTACATACATATCATTACCTCTGCTGTTAAATACTCCTGCGAACATAGTCTTATACACCATGACGGCTAAAAATATAAGAACTGCCGCTGAAATTATTATTTTAATCCATTCCATACATATCTCTCTATCTCATCGGCCTTTGCCGCAAAAGACCCCTGAACCATGTTTCCTTTGCCTCCGCCCTTGCCGTTTAACGCATTATTAGCCTCTTTAATGAATAATACAACATCAGCCTTGTTGCTTCCTATAGCGTATTTGTAGCCTTCCTCATCATTTCCGCAAAATACCGCCGCAGAAGGAAATTTCTCCATAAGCATGTCCGCAAAAAGTCTTAGCTCAAACGGTTCCAGCCCGTCTTCAAAAAAAACCGGGCATTTTTCATCATCTTTGACAGAAGCCATTTTCATCTCAAATATTTTCCTTTTAGCGGAAACAAGCTGCTCCTTAATTTCGTTTCTTTCATTCATTAGCTTTTCAACCGCCGCTTTAATTTCGTAGGGTTTTGAAGAAAGAAGGGTTGATATGCCATGGACAGCAATGTCCTTTTTGGCATAGTCTTCATACGCCTGCCTTCCTGCGAGCATGCTGACTCGCGTTCCGCCCTTATATTTTTGAAATCCAATAATCTTTATTATTCCTATCTCTCCGGTTCTTACTACATGCAGGCCGCAGCAGGCGCATGTGTCGCATTCTGCGAAGCTTACAATTCTCACATCTCCTTCAAGTTCCTTTTTGCTTCTATAGGCAAGCCTTGCCAGCTCCTCGCTTGACGGATAAAATATATGAGGTTCAAAATCCCTATATATAATCTCATTGGCCTCTTTTTCTATACCATCTAAATCCCGTTCAGTCAGTGTGCCGTTAAAATCAATTGTAATGCAGTCGCTGCCCATATGAAATCCCACATTGTCATACCCAAACTTATTATGTATAAGCCCGGAAACTATATGCTCCCCTGAATGCTGCTGCATAAGCCTGTGCCTTCTGTCCATATCAACAGACCCTTTTACTTTCGCGCCCACTTCAAGAGGTTTGTCCGAATAATGTACGACCTCGCCGTTGCTGTCTTGCACATCATAAATTTCGGCATTGCAAATTATTCCGTTGTCAGCAGGCTGTCCTCCTCCCTCAGGATAAAAAAGAGTCCTGTCAAGAATTATTTGATAGCCTTTTTCAGTCTTTAAACAGCTTTTAACCTCTGCCTCAAACTCACTGTCCGTAACGCTTTTATAAAATAATTTATCAGTCATTTAAATCAGTCCTTTGCCCATAAGTAGCATACCGCCTGGCTTCTTGCCGAGAAGCACTCATTTCTTAGCAGTATTTTAACCTCTTCCTTTGTATATAATCCGGCTTGTATTTCCTCATCAGGAAAATCACATTTTTCTATTTCCCCATCTACCTCACAGAATATTATAACGCTTTTTTCGTCTGTAACCCCGCTGCAGGAAAACGACGGCTTTAAAATATCCTTTATTTTTGTTATGTTCAGGCCAGTTTCCTCTTTAAGCTCTCTTCTGGCTGCCTGCTCCGCTGTTTCATCTCCGTCAATAAGTCCGGCGGGAAACGCCCATACATAGCCGTTTACACCCATTCTGAATTCCTTTATCAAAAGTATTCTGTCATCCATAAAGCCCGCGACAGCCACGCCGGCAGTCCTCTTTCCGACAGAAATGGCCGACAGATTACTCTCCCGGCTGACCATCTCATATACCTTTTCTTTTCCTTCTTTATTCGTATAGGTAAGTTCATAACTGCTTAAAAACTTTCCCATTTTGGTCTGTCTGAAATCTTTAAGCTTCATTTTTTCACCTTCGGATTACATTCTGCCACAGACCGTAAGTATTTTCAAGGATAACATTTAAATTTCCTCGACAAAAAATACCCCTTCTATATCTCCAAGCCTCTCAAAAGCCTTTTCATTTCTCATGTCTTTGTTTTTAACATCAATAATCAAAACAAAGGAATTGACATTTTCCATTTTTGTGTTTATCTGCTCTATACCGCTTACATGCCAGCCCTGTTCCCTAACGCCCTTTATTACGCAGCTTAACGGCATTGTACTGCTGTATTCCACATACACCATTCTTCCTCTTGAAGTCTTTATATATTCCTCGTCAAAATGCTCCAGCACAGACAATATTATAAAAAGGAGCAGACACATAACGGCGGCTGCTTCATAAAAGCCAATTCCAACAGCAAGCCCCATACATGCCGAAGCCCAAAGTCCAGCGGCAGAGGTAAGACCTTTTATATGTTTCTTGCCAGTTACAAGTATTGTGCCGGCGCCAAGAAAACCAATGCCGCTGACAACCTGCGCTCCCATTCTGCCCACATCGCCGCCCCAGCCCATGTATTGATACGTATACTGGTTTATCATCATTATTGACGCGGCTCCCACACATACTAAAAGATGCGTCCTAAGTCCGGCGGCGTGCTGTCTTCTTCCTCGGCTGGTTCCGATTATCCCACTGCAGACAGCCGCAAATAAAAATCTTAATACTACAGACTGTATATTAATTTCCCTCAAGTAATCAGGAATAAAATCCATATGCAATCCTCCTGAATAATAATTCAAATTCGTGTTGTATTATTCAGTATACTATATAAAGCATACTATTGTAAACTCCCCACAAAGCTTTATGTATTAAAAGATTATGTAATATCTGTAGTAAATTAGTCATGGCTATGATAAAATATGCCTAATAAACTATAATATTGCCCAGAGGATAAAATGCCAATGAAAATGCCCGAGGAATACATCAACCCCAACATGTTCGCTCCATGCGGAATGAACTGTATGGTCTGCTATAAACACTGTTACAGTAAAAGGCCATGCAGCGGCTGCGGCAACAGTGATATAGATAAGCCTGAGCACTGCCGTAAATGTAAAATTAAAGAATGCGTAACCGAAATGGGCTTTACATATTGCTATGAATGCAGCTCTTATCCGTGCAAACAGATTAAACGGCTTGAAAAAAGCTACAATGTGCGGTATAAGGCAAGCTTAGTTGAAAACAGCATGCTTGTAAAAGAGTATGGATTAACAGAATTTATGGAACGGCAGAAGAAAAAATATACCTGTCCTGAATGCAGAGGAATTATATCAATTCATGACCGTGAATGCAGTGAGTGTCAGAAAAAAGCCGGCGATATTTAAATATCGCCGGCTTTTAATTATTTCTGGAGTATCGGAAGAGTATTTGAACCGTATGGCATAATATATGTTCTTAAGTCTTTTCTTCCGGCTATTTTATACGCAAGCTCAAGGGCTTCGTCAATTGACCTTACAAGCTTAAGGTTAGTCTTTTTAACATACTTCTCATCTATTGAGGAAACTAAAATTATATCGTATTTGTCGGCCATCTCGCATGTATAGAAAGCAAGGTTACGGCCTACGTTATAATTCTCTCTAAGATATTTTTCTCTTTCGAGGGTCGTATCCATTTCTACCAGCATTTTTTCCATGTCGGCATGGCCAACGCCGTCCCTCTCCTCATGCAGCAGTATCATTATTCCATGGTCCTTAAGGCCTCCCGCAGCGTTTACCATAGGCTTTGTACTCTGATAAAGATTAATATCCTTAGGATAGCCGCCGCCTGAAACAATAGCCATATCGGCCAGCTCCTTAACAGGCACGCCGTCCCTTTCAATAATAACCTCAACCGCCTTTTGATGTGCCTCAACCATATCGCCCGCAAACGCGTGTGTTATTTTTCCATCGTCGTTTACAACAACATTAACTATAAATTCAGGTTCAGCCATTTTGGATGCTTCCATCATATCAGCGGCAAAAGGATTGCTGTCATCCATGGCTCCTACCTTTACAAAGGGGCTTGTGCCGTCACCTAAATTTGGTCCAAGGGAATGTATATGGTTCGCTATGATTGTCTTTTGAGAGCAAAGTCCAGGAAGAACCATTTTCCTTCCTCCGCCAAATCCAGCAAGGAAATGATAAACAACTCCGCCAAGAAGTATGAGGCAGTCAGCGTCCTGCGCAATTTTATTTATATATACAGGCGTACCCATTTTTGTTGTGCCAAGATACGTAAAGTAATCGTCGTCAGCATAGCTGTTATGCTCAATTACCTTAACCCTTTTCATCATATCGGCTCCGACCGCAGCCTCTATTTCTTCAGGCGTCTGGCTTGGATGTCCTCCTACACATGAAATTATAGTTACATTTTCATCGGGAACCCCTATTTCTCCAAGCTTTTCCATTATAACCTTAATCATCAGGCTCTGCTTTGTCCAAAGTCTGGTTTTGTCTCCTATTGCAAGAACTACCTTAGACTGCGGGGTAACCATTTCCTCAAGCTTTGGCGTTCCTATAGGATTTTCTACAGCGTTTTTGATTACTTCCTCTGAAGAAAGCGTTGTTTCCTCCATGATATTCGCGTTAATAACATCAATTACATTCTTTTCATCGTACTCGAACGATACGGTTCCGTCTCCGTATCTAAGCTCATATTTTGCCATAAGGTATCCTCTCCTCCATTTAGTTAAGGGCCATAGCCGCCTTAACAACATGTTTAGCAAGAACTGACGTTGTAACCGTGCCTGCGCCGCCGGGTACAGGAGTTATGTTGGCCACTAAAGGCTCCACAGTATCAAAATCAACATCCCCGCACATCTTTCCGTCGCTTCCTACATTTATTCCAACATCTATTACCGTCATATTTTCATTTACATGTCCGGCGCCAATAAGCTTGGGCACGCCGGCAGCCACGACAAGTATATCCGCATCCCTCGTTTCCTTCGGTACATCTACAGTAAATTCATGGCAGAATGTAACTGTGGCGTCCCTAGCCAGCAGGAGAAGCCCTAATGGCCTTCCTACAACTAAAGAGCAGCCGACAACGGCACATTTCTTTCCTCTGTACTGTGTTTTCATCCAGTCGAGTATTTCAATAACCCCTTCCGCCGTACATGGGGCATAGCCTGTCGGGTCTCCAGCCATGACCTTATAAAGATTTACAGGACTGATTGCATCAACGTCTTTAATAGGATTTATAGTGTTTTTCAGCTGTTCGATGCTTAAATGCCCAGGCAGAGGCTGAAGAACAAGAATTCCATGCACCTTGCTGTTCTCATTAAGTTTTTTAAACTCACCTTCAAACTCAGACTGGGTTATCTCCTCGGCAAGTTCTGTCACAAGGCATTTAATCCCGTTAGCCTCCATGCGTTTTTTTGCGCCTTTTTCATAGGCTATCTGGCTTCCGTCCGCTCCCACACGAAGTATGGCAAGACACGGTTCTACACCCGCTGCGTTCAGCTTTTCCACCTGTTCCTTTATTTCAGCCCCCATTGCCTCTACAACCTGCGACCCCTTTATTACCGACATTTGAGCGCCTCCTCTATTCTATTGAAAATTTTGTCTGCTCTCTCGGACGCCGCCCTGTTAAGACCTTCAGCTCTATTATTATATTCAAGCGCCAAATTCTTATCCTTCATGGACTTTGTGTTAATAAAGACATTCATTGACGCACCGAGCACAGCAGTCCTTATGAACTGAGCGGCAACTCCGGCATCGCTTATGGCCATTACACTGCCCTTTACTGAAAGCACCTCGATACTCTCCAGTATTTCAGCCCCGGCCTCCATAGTCCTGAGAGGAACCTGACAGGCGTCCTTAAGCGCCCTTGCCATCACAACTTCCTTATTCCTCTTCTCCTCATCGGTTGAGGACGGAAGCGAATATGCCGCTGCAAGCGGTGCAAAGCCTACCGCGTCCGCTTCAATTAAGGAAAGCATTTCATCCATAAGCACTTTAAGCCTTTTAAGATGTCCTGTAATTTCTTCCTCAACCTCGGCATATTTTTTCTTGCCGACTGTAAGGTTTGCAACCATCATTCCAAGGGAGGCTCCCGCTGCTCCCGCAAGAGCGGCAGCCCCGCCCCCGCCCGGTGTTGGTGAGGACGAAGCAAGAGCCTCAAACCATTCTTTATCTATCTGTGTATCCATTTGACCACCCGCAAATCAGAATAATCCTTTAATTTTTCCGTTTTCATCGACATCCACATTTTCAGCGGCCGGGACCTTAGGAAGACCTGGCATAGTCATCACATCGCCTGTAAGGACTACAATAAATCCTGCTCCGGCCGAAACCTTCATATTCCTTACCGTAACCCTGAAGCCCTCTGGCCGTCCCATTTTAAGAGGGTCGTCAGACAGTGAATACTGTGTTTTAGCCATACATACAGGATAACCGCCAAAGCCGAGGTTCTGCAGCTTTTCCATCTCTTTTCTGGCCGCAGGGGTAAAGTCCACTCCGTCTCCTCCGTAAACCTTTGTCACAATGGCGTTTATCTTTTCCTCAATTGTCATATCGTCTTCATAAGCAAATCTAAAGTCATTTGCGCCTTCCTCTACAAGACGTACAACCTCCTTAGCAAGTTCCTCGCCGCCTGCGCCTCCCTTTCCCCATACCTCTGAAAGGGCTACGTTTACGCCAAGCGCCTTGCATTTTGTCTCTATAAGCTTAAGCTCTTCCTCGTCATCGGTAGGAAATCTGTTAATCGCAACAACTGCCGGAAGTCCGTACACCTTAGTAATATTTTCTATATGCTTAAGGAGGTTAGGAAGCCCTTTCTCAAGCGCTTCAAGATTTTTGGGGCCAAGCTCTGTTTTGGGAACTCCTCCATGCATTTTAAGCGCCTTAACAGTTGCAACAATTACTACTGCGTCAGGCTTTATTCCAGCCTTACGGCATTTAATATCCAGGAATTTTTCAGCTCCCAGATCGGCGCCGAAGCCTGCCTCGGTAACAACGTATTCACCCAGCTTAAGCGCAATTTTTGTAGCTGTAATACTGTTGCAGCCATGTGCTATATTCGCAAAGGGGCCACCGTGAACGATAGCCGGATTATGCTCAAGCGTCTGTACAAGATTAGGTTTTATGGCGTCTTTAAGGAGGGCCGCCATTGCTCCCTGTGCTTTAAGCTGTCCCGCCGTTACCGGCTTGTCATCTCTTGTGTATCCAATTATAATCCTTGAAAGCCTCTCCTTAAGGTCTGTAATATCCTTTGAAAGGCAGAGAATAGCCATTATCTCGGACGCAACAGTTATGTCATATCCATCCTCTCTTGGCATGCCGTTTACTTTTCCGCCAATACCGCAGACAATATTTCTAAGCTGCCTGTCGTTCATATCCACGCAGCGCTTCCAAGTAATTTTCCTTACATCAATATCAAGCGCGTTTCCCTGGAAAATATGATTGTCTATCATAGCCGCTAGCAGGTTGTTTGCCGCGCCGATAGCATGGAAATCTCCTGTAAAATGCAGGTTTATATCCTCCATAGGAACAACCTGAGCATATCCTCCGCCGGCCGCTCCGCCCTTTACGCCGAAAACAGGCCCAAGAGACGGCTCCCTGAGTGCTATTATTGTATTTTTTCCAATTCTGTTAAGGGCATCGCCAAGACCTACAACGGTAGTTGTTTTTCCCTCTCCCGCAGGGGTTGGCGTAATGGCCGTTACAAGAACAAGTTTTGCCTTTTCTTTCTTGTCTTTGAATTTTGTATAATCAATTTTTGCTTTATAATTACCATAAAGTTCTATATCGTCCCTAGTAAGGTCAAGCTTAGCCGCAATACTTTCTATTGGCATTAATTCTGTTTCCTGTGCTATTTCAATATCGCTTTTATATGCTGCCATTGTCAAACTCTCCTTTTGTAATTATTCCTGTTATTCAAATACAACAGCCCCGAAGGCAGGAGCCTGCAGGGCAGATTTATATTCATGCAGTAGCCTTTTTAAAGCTGCGCACACCCTTCAGTACTCCGTAAAGAAGAGCAGTGTGAACCGGATACATAATTGCATTCCTTATTATTCTCGGAACGGCGATAAGGCTTGTTCCGTACATCATATTAAGCCATATGGGAGTAAGTACAAGGTTGCATACAATCATAACAATAAGAACCGCAGCCATTATACGTTTTAAGGACACAGGTTTATTATATAAAATCCATCCGTAAATAAATCCCATTATAAACGCACTTAAAGTAAAGCCAGGGAAAAATCCTCCGTTGGGGCTTACAAAAAATCCAAGAACATCTCCAACCGCGCCGGCCATTCCGGCAACAACAGGTCCGTAAAGCATTCCGCATACCCCTAATGCAAGATATGCAAAGCTGATTTCCCACGTGGTGCTTAAATTAAGTGTAAAAAACGATAATATGGTGTACAATGCCACAAGCATTGCCACTCCCGTCAATGTTTTGGGGCTGCTAAGTTTTTCACCTTTCAGTTTATCTTTCAAGCCAATTTCCTTCATGACGTTTCCTTTCCGCAATATGTATTTGCATTTATTCTTTTGTCAGCCTTCAGGCTTTAAATTTTTCTTTGTACTCGTTAAAAAGCTTTTCAAATTCTTCGGGGTCTCCGCTGATTTTATATTTATGCTCAGCCGCCGGGAAAGAACCCTCCTTTACTTCTTTAACATAATTTGCAATGGCATTTGTAGCTACTCCCGCGATATCCGCATATTTTTTAGCGAACTTAGGAGTGAAGCCGGTAAACATACCAAGAAGATCTCCGATTACAAGCACCTGTCCGTCAAGCCCTGCTCCGGCGCCTATTCCATAAACGGGGATTGGAAGAAGATCATGAATAAATTTTGCAGTTTCCTCCGGAACTCCCTCAATAAGCAGTATTCTGGCGCCAGCCTCATAAACCGCAATGGCGTCCTCAATAACCGCCCTGGCGCTGTCTGTCGTACGTCCCTGCGCCTTAAAGCCTCCCATAGCGGCCGACGACTGGGGTGTAAGACCGATATGCCCTATAACAACCATTCCCGATTGGGCAATTGCCTTAATCTGGGGCGCCACAGAAACACCGCCCTCAAGCTTTATTGCGTCTACATTCCCTTCCTTGTAGAAGCGTACAGCATTATTAACCGCGTCCTCAACGCTTGCCTGATATGAACCGAATGGCATATCCCCAACAATATATGTATTAGGAGCGCCTCTTCTAACGGCCTGGCAGTGTGCTATTTCCATATCCATTGTAACAGGGATTGTATCGTCATAGCCGTATACAATCATTCCCATGGAATCGCCTACAAGTATCATATCCATACCTGCGGCCTCGGCATAGGATGCGAACGGTGAATCATACAGAACCATCCACGATACTATTTCACCGTTTTCTTTCATCTTTACTAAATCAGTAATAGTCTTTCTCTTTGCCATATTCTCAACCTCCTGCTGGTTATTTAAAATACCACTCAACACAATTCCAATTTAACATAGTTGCCTTAATATGTAAAGTTCATTATTTTGTACTTATAATTGAGATAAATTTCATGTATTTCGTTAATAAAGGTACTAATATTCATTTATATTTTATTGTATTTATATATGTACACACTTTAATAATCTTTATTTATTATTACTATTTAAAAACTCTGTTAAATAATATAGAATATAAGAAGAGTTTTTTCTCACTTAAATATATTTATTATTAAATTTATTTCAACTGGATGTGATTATATGACACTTTATACATGCAAAGTATTCGATTCTGTTGTCTTGTACGGAAGCTTTGTAAAAGCCTCAAAGGCACTTAATCTCACTCCGTCAGCAATCAGCCATACAATCTCCGCCCTTGAAGATGAAATGGGATTTTCGCTCTTTATTCGAACCAGAAACGGGGTATGCCTTACCAGAAACGGCGAAAGGCTATTGCCCTCTATCCGCCGTATGCTTCAGGATGAAGAAAGCCTTAAGCAGGAAGTTGGACAAATCAGGGGCGTATCCAACGGAACCGTCAGGATAGGCTCCTACAACAGCACCACCATAAGGTGGCTTACAAAGATAATAAAGTCATTCCGCCAAAAATATCCTGATATTGATATACAGGTATATGAAAGCGGCTATGATGATATAAAATACTGGGTGGAAACATCTGTGGTTGACATAGCCTTTGTGACAAAGGACCTTATACCGAACAAGGACGTACTTCTTCTGTATAAGGATATGCTTGTATGCGTAACTCCCAATGATTTTATACCTGAAAACAAGACATATATAACAATAGCAGAAATCAAAAAGATGCCGATAATTATGCAGGCACAGGGAAGCGACAGAGACACCAAGGAATTTTTAAGAAAATACAATATTCCCGTTCAATCTTCATTTCATATTTGCGCAAATACATCTATAACTGCGATGGTAGAAAGCGGTTTAGGAATAAGTATTATGCCGGGAATGCTTTTTGAAGAAAAACCCCAAAACGTAAATATATATCCCATTGACCCGCCTGAGTACAGAATTCTGGGACTTGTATGCTCTCATCCTGAGGCCATCAGCCCCGCGGCAAAAAAAATGAGGGAAGAAATACTATCGTTCATGCAGGAAAATGATTTAATTAATTTATAAAAAGCTGCCGCAAAGCGGCAGCTTTTACTTAATTGCTATCTCCATACCGTTCACGGTTGAGGTCAATTCCGTACTTATCAATTTTTTTATACAAAAGGCTTTTATGAATTCCCAGCTCATCCGCAGCCCTCCTGCAGTTCCAGCCGTTTCGTCTCAGTTCCTCCAGTATTATGCTTTTTTCATATTCATCCATAAGGTTTGAAAGCCTTTTAATCTCTGAGCTTTTTCCCTCTCCTACCTTATGGCTGGCAACCATTTTAGACGGCAAATCCATAAGCCGTATTTTAAATGAGTCGCATGAGGCGTAAGCACTTTTTATAATGTTATCCAGCTCTCTAATATTACCGGGCCATGAATATCCTATAAAGCAGTCCAGCACCTCATTTGACAGCATAATGTTTGTTTTATATTCTTTATTGAGCCTGTTTAAAAAATGTCTGGCAAGCACAGGAATGTCACTTTTTCTTTTTCTCAAGGGCGGCATTTCTATATTTATTACGTTCAGCCTGTAATAAAGGTCCTCTCTGAACTGGCCGTTTTCTATCATTTCCTCAAGATTTTTTCTGGTTGCAGCGATAATTCTTATATCCACAGGAATAGTCTTATATCCGCCGATTTTTTCAATTTCCTTCTCCTGAAGAACCCTAAGCAGCTTAGCCTGCATGTTAAGCGGCATATCGCCGATTTCATCAAGAAAAAGGGTTCCCTCATTAGCCAATTCAATTTTTCCCTTTTTTCCGCCTTTCTTCGCCCCTGTAAAAGAGCCTTCCTCATAGCCAAAAAGCTCTGACTCCAACAGATCCCCTGGTATAGCGGCACAGTTTATGCTTATCATAGGCTTGTCCCTTCGGTCTCCGGCATTATGAATAGCATTTGCAAATACCTCCTTTCCTGTTCCTGTTTCACCTGTAAGGAGCACTGGAAAAGAGGTTCTGGCAGCCTTCATGCCCTGTTTTTTTGCCTCATTGAAAACCTCGCTGGAGCCAAGCGCTTCCTCAAAATAATTGCCTGTGTTTTTCAGATATTCGTCCTTATAGTACTCAAGCTCATTATATTTTTTCATAAGCTTCTGCGCCGAGTCCATTGTCTGAAGCCGGAATTTAACCTGGGCAATAGCACCGATGGCCTTCCCTTCCTCATCCCATACTCCGGTCCTGTTTACTATCACAAGCGCGTCCTCAGTAAAGCCTGTATCCTCGCCTATTCTGATTATCTCCCCTTCTTCGCTTCCATTATTCTCCATCAAATGTGGGAGTTTAGTGGTCTGAATAACCTCGTTAATATTTTTACCTACGGCCTCCTCCTTAGAGGTTTTTAAAAAGTTGCAGTATTTATCATTGATATCGGATATAAGCCCGTTTTTGTCCATAATTACAAAGCCGTCGTCCGTAATGTTCATAAATTCTTTTAATATATATCTGTAATCCCTGTCTTCCATGGGCCTCTCTCCTAAAGTTTAATGTGTTTATATTATATAGTATTTCAAACTAAAATAGCAATATAAAAGAGGCGGCACTTATGTGCCGCCCCATATTAAATCATTCCTGTTATAGATTCTTCATTGTCTATCGAGTAAGCGTATCCAAATATAAGCATATCATCCTTGTCGGAACCATAGGGAGTATTGTTGAAGCCCGTAAGCCCCTTGCCCTTGGTATACGTCCTTTCCTCTGTATACGTTCCGTCCTTATAGCCCTCGGCTTCCACCTCAGTTACAGTTTTAAAGCCGTCCTCCGTCACCTCGGTAATAGTAGTTTTAGCTGTAAGCTCCTTGCCGTCAAGCTCAACTGTCTGCTCCCAGCTTCCGCCCTCTTCAATATTTCCTGAAAGTACGACTAAATCCTTAAGCTTTGAATATACATTATTTTCGCTTTCGGCCATGGGGTCTTCATTTGTTACGCTTTCAATTATAGTATTATTCGAAATCGTGTATGTCACATTGAAGGTTCTATTGCCGTCCTCCTCTGTCCCGCGTTCATCGTTCATGGCTCCTGCATATTTGTATACGGTCATTGACTCATTTTTTTCAACGCCGTCAAATCTAACCTCAAACCCGGCTTCCGCATAGCCGTTATACGAACGGTATAGGTTATCATCGGGAAAGTAATCCTTTACAGACTCTAAGTATTTATCGTTGTCTTCCTGCTGCTGAACATTTTGGCCCGGATTATCCGTGCCGCTCTTAGTACATCCAAACAGCGAAAATGCCAAAACCGCACACACTGCAAAATATAATAATTTTTTCATCTTAAGTTCCTCCTATACTGCCTTCATCATATGTTTATTATATACTTAATCCCTCTTAAGCACAACTGTGCACAAATTAAGATAGTTATACAAATTTCTTAAGTATTAAAAATCTCTGCCCCGGATAAATGAGATCGGGATTGTCAATTTTATTTTTGTTCAGCCTAACGATATCATCTACCGTTGTATGATACTTTTTGGCAATATTCCAAAGCGTATCTCCTTTTTTCACCGTATAAATCACAGCGCCTCCGCTGGCAGGGCAGTCCTGAGGGTTTTCGGACTCAGTAATATCAACTATTATGCCGCACTTTTTATTCTCACATGCCACAACGTCAAAGCTGACTGTTATGCGTATTTCCGCCTCTTTTTCTGAAAGCATGCTAAAGCTGATATCCTCTATTTCTGTGACAACGTCCAAGGACATACTATCGTTTACGCCTTTTATCTCAATTGCCTGTGAAAAAGGAATGGATGTTTCAATAACATTTAACGGCGTATTATCGTCCTTTGCTATATACATAAGTTTCATGTCAGCGGTTCCATCCACATTTATTATGTTGTCGGAAGCGTTTACTCTGCCGTTTCTTATATTTCCCCATACCTTTACAATCTGCATCATATCCGGCTGTTTGGCCTCTGTAGACACCGAGCCCCTGAATGTTCCCTGCGCCTTGTTTCTTCCGTACAGCTCAATATATTCTACGTCTTTTTTCGTAATATCAACAGGCGCCGAAAGGGAATATGCGTCCTCTAAAATTGTGTTTGACTTTCTGCTGAAGGACTTTATAACAACCCCTACTGTAACGTCAACATCAACCGCCCTCGGCTCTCCGCTGCTGTCAGCCGCTATATCCGCATTGACATTTATAGGCTTCATCCTTACCATACAAAACATATCATCGTCGGCCTTTGGTATATCAATGCTTCCGCTAAACGGAACTGAAAACTCTGCTGAGTCTATCGTAAATTCCTCGTCTGTGCTTACATACATAACACAGATTTTAAAATCGCCCTTTACCTGTGCCAGTCCGTCCGCCGCTCTTACCTCTCTGTGGCAGATTTCCGCTGTAGTCTCAAGTATTTCTGCAATATCAGGTTTACCGGCAGGCAGCTTAAGCTCTTCCCTGACAGTAAATTCCTCCGTAATATGCTCGTTTATATTTCCGGTGTTCATAATGCCTGTCTTAGTCTGAAGCGAATCATCACCAGCAACTGATTTTACAGCCTCAACCGTGTCGCTGTTGCTCCATGTGGCCTTTACTCCGGTTACAGCCTTCACGTTTATCTTTCTGTCGTTTACAAGCCTGTAATCTGTATGTATAATTTCCGGTATAATATCTGCGTCTGTATCCTCGGTTATGCCGTCGGACACTATGTAGTCCTCAATGGAAAATTCGGCTTTCATGAAACTTATTTGACGTTCAGATTTTCTTCCGTAATAGAGTACCGATACCAAAAGTCTCCCTGAAAAATTTATGCGCCCCTGTTCAGTTTTGACCTTATCGATTACCACATCCTCGTCTGCCTTAAGTATCTGATATATGTCCGGATTGATATCGGGTACAATCATATCTCCTTCTGTTAGGAGCTGAACATTTTCGCCGCTTCCCCTGCTGTTAAGTGTAATCTTCTCTGTTGCCGCTTCCAATGGCATAAAATAACCTCCCAAGTGTAATCTATATATAAATATAGTCACCGGAAGGCTTTTTATGACTGCTTAATCAAATATTGTTATTTTATTCAAAGGAAAAAATCTTATGAGTACTCTTCCATAAATATCATCTGTGCTTACAGTTCCAAAGAACCTGCTGTCAATACTCTTTTCCCTGTTGTCGCCCATTACGAAAACACTGCCCTCAGGTATGACCATATATACGTCTCCCTCTGTATAGCCCTCTGCATATTCCTCATTCAAAAGCTCTCCGTTAACGTAAACATTTCCGTCTGTTATATGCAAAGTATCGCCTCCAACGGCGATGACCCTCTTAATCATGTTTTCTGTATAGTCGTCATCGTCAAAAACCACCAAATCTCCCCGGCCGTAAATGCCTGCTTTCGCCGCAAAACGGCATATAGCGACGCGGTCTTCGTCATTTATTGAGGGATACATTGATACACCTTCCACCTTGACCGGCCATAAAAAAACAAACAGAAGCAGTAATATAGCGGCAGCCTCTAAAATGGCATGGGCCCATTCCTTTGCAGATCTTATATTTTCTTCCCGCATAATAAAAACCGTGCCCCCTGCCAAAAACGGGAAGGCCCTTAGGACTGCCTCCCCGTAATTTTTTTATGAAATAGTGACTGTTACTGACGCGCCCTCGCTTACCATAGTTATCCCTTCAGGCAAAGCAAATATCAAAGGTACGTCCTCATATGTACCGGCCTCATAGTCTGTTAAGTCGACCGAGGCCTTTATGTCATCTGCGCTTATGGTCTCAATAGCGCTGCTTGCACCTCTGACAGTGATATTAATATCTCCGCTGTTAATTTCGGCAAATAACCCTTCGGGTGTGGTTGAGTTATCTGTTATGCTTTCAGAAGGTATTGTCAATTCCTTCTCTTCTTCCTGCTCAACATTAACAGTAACTGTAACCGTCTTTACTGCGCTATCTCCCCCTACAGTTCGGACACCTTCAGGCAGATAATCCTGAATATTATACTCCTGCGTAATATTCTCCTGCGCGCCGTTTACATCAACGTCCGGCAGCCTTATGACCCCTATTCCAGCCAGCTCATCGCTGCTTCCGGCTACGTCTATATAATCGGGACTGATGCTCACATCCGTAACCTCATATCCAGCGGCGGCCCTGCCAGTAATATCGGCGGCGACCCTAACTGATTTAAGGTTGTCCATGCTTATTTTCACCGAAAGCTCCTTAGAGCTGAAGGTTACTTTATTAACAACGTTGCCCTCAGCATCATATGCAACCGGTACAGCTGTTATAACGGTATCATTCTCAAGCTTTTCAGGTGTTACCTCAACCCTGACCTCTGCAATACTGTTAATAATACTCTTTGCCCCGTAAGCGGTTATGGTGCTTGGAGATGCCACCGCATTTATCAGCTCTCTGACGCTGGCGTCGCTGTAATTAACAACCGGCTTAACGGTAAAATCCTCATTTATATATGGCTGTATATCAACCATCACGTTCTGAACCGATTTTGAAAGTATCTCAAAGCTGTTGTTGACAATGCTTGGTATAACTATATTAACCGGAACGGAAACCGGTTCTCCGTTATATGAATATATTACATTATCCAAATCCACAATGGCCTGAACCTTTGTACTGCTTTGTGACAGTGTGTCAAGAGCAAGCCTCTGTCCCCTGAGCCTTACAGTAATTCTCGTTGAAGAAATCTCATCGTCATTTACAACAACATAGCCTCTTTCAAAAAGTGACTCCTGGTTTTGAATTTGTATAGTAGCCGAATAAGAACGCGTCTCAAGCGGATTTTCAGTATTTATAACAGTGAACCAAAGCCCTATTGCTATGGCGAGGGAAAGAAGCTTCCATCCAATGTCCTTGGTGAATTTATTACTGCTGTTCATTATCGGACCGCCTGCCTTTCCACCACATAATTTTCTTTTTCACCGCGCCTGTGTCATTTTTTCTAACGGTAAGCATTTTCCTAAGCTCATCAGGAGTAATGTTTCTGTATATAACTCCTCCCCTCGCCAAGGAAATGTAGCCCGTTTCCTCAGAAACAACAACTATATCGGCGTCTGAAACCTCGCTTGCCCCTATAGCTGCCCTGTGCCTTGTGCCAAGCTCCATACTTACCTTATTTTCAGTAAGCGGCAGAAAACAGGCGGCGGCGGCAACCCTGTTGTTTCTTATTATGACTGCACCGTCATGTAAAGGTGTATTATGCTCAAATATATTTATAAGAAGCTGGCTTGTAACTATGGCGTCAACGGCAATACCTGTACGCACATGGTCTCCAAGCGGAACTTTTCTTTCCACAAGAATAAGCGCCCCTGTTTTAACGCTGGACATCTTTTTAGATGCGGTAACTATTTCCTCAACAACTCTTGCGTCGTCGGCGTTTTCCTCCTCCGGCGTCTCAAACTTGAATATTCCTCTAAGAAGTCTTCCGTTTCCAAGCTGTTCCAGAGCCTTTCTTAGCTCCGGCTGAAACACTATCACAAATGCAATAATACCTACCGATATAGTTTTAGACAATATCCAATGTATCGTGTTTAACTGAAACAGCGAAGCAAAGGCATAAAAAAGGAAAAATACAACTACGCCCTTGAACAGCGTCCAAGCGCGAGTTTCCTTTACCCAGCCAATAATTTTAAAAACTATATAAGCAACTATTAAAATATCAATAAGGTCAAGGATACCTATTTCAGGTCTGACCATGGTAGTAAAATCAGCGCCTCTAAACAGCGAAGTAAGATTCAGTCCTTCCATTCTATCCACCCCCGGACAAGGACATTTACAATAAGTCTATAAGATTTAGTATAACATATCCACCGCATTTAGAGAACATTTAATATTTTATTTTTTTCTTAAAATTCAATAAAATTTGCCTTGTATAATAAATCCATTTAAATACGAAAACGATAAAATAATAGTGGTCTTATAAAAGACCCCATTATAAACTGTATCACATTATCTCTATATCCATTTCTGCATCACTTCAAAAAGAAGTTTTGTATCTATCGGTTTTGCAATATGGGCATTCATTCCTACGCTGTGGGCCTTTCCAAGGTCTGAGGCAAACGCATTGGCCGTCAATGCTAGTATTGGTACTGTCTTTGCATCTTTCCTGCTGAGGGCGCGAATAGTCTCAGTCGCCTCATAGCCGTTCATTACCGGCATTTGAATATCCATCAGAATACAGTCATATTCTCCGTAATCAGAGGCTTGGAAGCGCTCAACCGCAAGCTGTCCGTTTTCAACCGAATCAACTGACATCCCATTCATTTGGAGCAATTCTTCCGCTATTTCCCTATTCAGCTCGTTGTCTTCCACAAGCAAGACTTTCTTTCCGGCTAAACCAGGATGCACTTCCTCTTTAGTCAAAGGAAGAGACTCTGTACATCTGCTTTGACAAAACAGCTGTAAAACATGCAGCATTTTAGATTTAAAAAGGGGCTTAGTGATAAATGCGTCTGCACCCGCATGTCTGAATTCTTCCTCTATATCAGAGTAATCATATGCCGAAATTATTATTATCGGAACATCTTTTCCAAGGTTTCCTCTTATAGCCTTTACGGTTTCAAGTCCGTTCATTCCTGGCATTTTCCAATCAAGAATTACGGCAAAGAAGTCATCGTCTCTCTCATGAGCTTCAATAACATTAGAAACCGCCTCTTCTCCAGACAATACCCAGAAGCCGCGCATCCCCAGTTCGTTGAGCAATGCCGCTGCGCATTCACAAACAATTTGATCATCATCTACGACCAACACAGGCAAACCTGTGAGTTCCGCATCGCTTGTCAGGTGTTCTTCGCATACCTCAAGCGGAACTGATACTATGAACCGGCTTCCTTTGCCCAGTTCACTTCTAACTTCAATGGTCCCATTCATCATGCTTACAATATTTTCAGTTATAGCCAGACCAAGCCCTGTTCCCTGGATTTTGCTGATTTTAGGGTCCTCCGCACGTGAAAACGGTTCAAACAAATGCTGCATATACTCACTGGACATGCCTATCCCATTATCCGTAAATATAAATTCATACTGCCCTTTATTTGGTATAGCAGATTTAGTCTCCTGTATATGTAAGCCAATAACCCCTCCGTCTGGAGTGTATTTAATGGCATTGGAAAGCAGATTCATAAACACCTGCTGCAGGCGCCCGCCGTCCGTAATCACCTTTTCATGCTGCACACTTTCAGCGCTAATTTGAAACTCGTGATTTTTCTCCGCAACCAAGGGCCTGCATATATCCATTACATTCGGCAGCAGCTCGGGAAG
>ERZ791886.378-NODE-378-length-27664-cov-7.420841_pt1 | contig 27664 bp, 22 predicted proteins | sample MGYA00510158_ERZ791886 | MGnify/ENA primary metagenome ERZ791886 (study PRJEB30046, sample SAMN00792063) | human gut metagenome | study: EMG produced TPA metagenomics assembly of the A metagenome-wide association study of gut microbiota in type 2... | reverse complement strand
TTTGTTTATTATGGCTGCGATAATATCCGTTCCTCCGGTGCTTCCATTGGCCGAGAATGCAACTCCTATACCTCCACCGCAAAATGATGCACCGAGTACGCATGCCATGAAAGGCTGGTCGTTGATTAGTGAACCTTTAACAAAGTGCTGGAAAACAGGAGTGGCGAAAGTCAGTACACCTACGGCAAAAATGGTTTTCAGGCAGAATTTCAGTCCTAAAATCTTTAGAGCAAGAAGCAGAAGTGCGAAGTTAATAAGAAGATAAGTATATTGTACCGGAAAACCTGTAGCCCAATACACAACAGAGGCTATACCGGGAACCGCACCTGATGGCAGGTTGTTCGGCAGTAGAAATACAGTCCAACCGACAGCATACATAATCATCCCCAACGCGATAAAAAGATAATCTTTCGTTTCTCTAAGCAGTTGCTGCCTATTCGTAAAGGTTAGTAAAGAACTCATTTGATACTTCTTGTTATAAGTCCAACATATAATATTTAATTAAGTCGATGCAAAGTTATTAAAAAAAACAATTATTGATATAAATCAAGTGTGAAAAATATAGAAGACATTGAAATGATAAAAAACTGCAATAAAGGTGTTGTCTGATATACAAAAGCATGAATTTATATTTCATAAATGACATTTTTTTCGTATTTTTGCGCCAAAATAGACTAAAAGAGATAATATATGGCATTGGTCAACGAACATTTGTTAAAACTGCCCGACAATTATTTGTTTACTGACTTAGCGAAAAAGGTAAATACTTTTAAGGTTACCCATCCTAAGGCCGATATAATAAACCTGGGTATCGGTGATGTTACCCGTCCCATACCGCAATCGTGTCTGGATGCCATGCATAAGGCTCTGGAAGACCAGGCAAAGGCAGAAACATTTCATGGTTACGGACCTGAGCAGGGATACAGTTTCCTTATTGATGCCATAATAAAGCATGACTACGCTTCCAGGGGAATATCTCTTGAGCACAGTGAAATATTCATAAATGACGGAGCCAAGACAGATTCCGGAAACTTTGGAGATATCCTCAGACATGACAACAGTATCGGTGTTACAGACCCTATATATCCGGCATATATAGATTCTAACGTTTCATGCGGACGGGCAGGAACACTTGGTGACGGCTATAGGTGGAGTAATGTGATTTATATGCCATGCAGTCCGGAAAACAATTTCATACCGCCAATTCCCGAACAGAGAGTTGATATAGTTTATCTGTGTTTCCCGAATAATCCTACAGGAACTGTTCTTAGTAAGTCCGAACTGAAGAAATGGGTAAACTATGCTTTGGAGAATGACACTCTTATATTGTTCGATGGAGCATACGAGGCATATATCAGACAACCGGACATTCCGCATTCCATTTACGAAATAAAAGGTGCCAAAAAGGTGGCAATAGAATTCAGAAGCTATTCCAAGACGGCAGGATTTACGGGTATAAGGTGTGGATATACCGTTGTTCCTAAAGAGGTTACCGCTTCTACGCTTATGGGAGAAAGAATTTCGCTGAATAAACTCTGGCTTAAAAGACAGACTACAAAATTCAATGGAGCTTCCTACATAGCCCAGAGAGGAGCAGAGGCAATATATACTCCAAAAGGAAAAGAAGAGGTAAAGGCCATGATAGATTACTACATGGAGAATGCCAGGATTATGAAAAAGGGACTTACGAGCATCGGACTGAGAGCTTACGGAGGTGAGAATGCACCATATCTGTGGGTAAAGGCTCCTAAGGGGATGACATCGTGGGGATTTTTCGACAAACTTCTGTACGAGGCTCAGGTGGTTAGTACTCCGGGTATAGGTTTCGGACCAAGCGGTGAAGGATATATACGACTGACCGCATTCGGCGACCGTGACAGATGCAAGGAGGGAATACAGAGAATATGCAACAATTTATAGAACGAGAATTAAACAATATTTAAACAGTGTTTGAAAGCTGTTTAAACGGTATTTAAAAACAATCAATAAAATATACAAACTTAGGTATTATGTCACAATTGAGATTTAAAGTAGTAGAAGAGGCTTTTCACAAGAAACCTGTTAATGTGCCATCGCCATCACAGCGTCCGGGTGAATATTTTGCCAAATACGTGTTCAACAGAGAGAAGATGTTCAAGTATCTTCCGAGCAAGGTCTATTCAAAGCTTATTGACGTAATAGACAATGGTGCCACTCTGGACCGCAGCATAGCAAATGAAGTTGCTGCCGGAATGAAAAAATGGGCGGTAGAACTTGGTGCCACACATTATACTCACTGGTTCCAGCCACTTACTGAAGGTACTGCAGAAAAGCATGATGCTTTCGTGGAACACGATGGAAAAGGCGGAATGCTTGAAGAATTTTCCGGGAAACTTCTTGTACAGCAGGAATCGGACGGCTCGTCATTTCCTAACGGAGGTATCCGCAATACATTCGAGGCTCGCGGATATAGTGCATGGGACCCTTCATCACCTGTATTCGTAGTTGACGATACATTGTGTATTCCTACAATTTTTATTGCATATACAGGAGAGTCGCTCGATTATAAGGCACCTCTTTTGAAATCTATACATGCAGTGACAAAATCCGCACTTGACGTAATACACTATTTTGACCCTTCTGTAAAGAAAGTATATTCATACTTGGGATGGGAACAGGAATACTTCCTCGTAGACGAAGGTCTGTATGCTGCCCGTCCTGACCTGTTGCTTACAGGACGTACGCTGATGGGACACGAAGCTTCAAAGAACCAGCAGCTTGAAGACCATTATTTCGGTGCCATACCTACACGTGTGGCTGCCTTTATGAAGGATTTGGAAATCCAGTCGCTTGAACTCGGTATTCCTGTCAAGACACGCCACAACGAGGTTGCTCCAAACCAGTTCGAGCTTGCTCCTATATTCGAGGAATGCAACTTGGCTGTAGACCATAACATGCTTGTTATGTCGCTCATGCGTAAGATAGCGCGCAACCACGGATTTAGGGTGTTGCTTCACGAAAAACCTTTCAAGGGTGTTAACGGTTCCGGAAAGCACAACAACTGGTCGCTTGGTACTGACACAGGCGTATTGCTGATGGCTCCGGGCAAGACTTCGGAAGAAAATCTCCGTTTCATCACATTCGTTGTCAATACATTGATGGCCGTTTATCATCATAACGGATTGCTCAAGGCTTCTATCATGAGTGCTACCAACTCTCACCGTCTTGGAGCACACGAAGCACCTCCTGCAATCATTTCTTCATTCCTCGGTTCTCAGTTGAGCAAGGTGCTCGACCATATCGAAGAAAGCAAGGCAGACGAGTTCATGTCATTGAGCGACAAGTTGGGATTGAAACTTGACATTCCTCAGATTCCTGAACTGCTGATAGACAATACAGACCGTAACCGTACTTCGCCATTCGCATTTACAGGAAACAGATTCGAGTTCCGTGCTCCGGGTTCTGAATCAAACTGTGCAAGTGCAATGATAGCATTGAACACTGCCGTAGCAGAACAGTTGATGATATTCAAGAAGGAGGTTGACGAACTTATCGAGAAGGGTGAACCTAAGATGTCTGCTATACTTCAGACTATCCGTAAGTATATCAAAATATGCAAGCCTATCCGTTTCGACGGTAACGGTTACAGCGACGAATGGAAGGAAGAAGCCAAGCGTCGTGGTCTGGACTGCGAGACAAGCTGTCCGTTGATTTTCGACAACTACATGAAGCCTGAAACTATAAAGATGTTTGAATCTACAGGCGTGATGAACCGCAAGGAACTTGAGGCTCGTAACGAGGTGAAATGGGAAATGTATGTCAAGAAAATCCAGATTGAAGCCCGTGTACTTGGCGACCTGGTTATGAACCACGTTGTCCCTGTAGCTACTGAATACCAGACCAAGCTGTTGGATAATGTATATAAGATGAAGTCGGTATTCGGAGAAGAAGAAACAAAGAAGTTGTCTGCCGAAAATATAACTATCATCAAAGAAATAGCTCAGCATACTGCTTATATAAAGGAAAATGTGGATGCTATGGTTGAGGCCAGAAGGGTAGCAAACAGAATAGAATCTATCCGTGAAAGAGCAATCGCTTATCATGACAAGATAGCTCCTATGCTGGAAGAAATACGTTACCACATTGACCAGTTGGAACTGATGGTTGATGACCGTATGTGGACACTTCCTAAATATCGTGAGCTTCTGTTTATCAGATAATATTCACATTAATATAAATCCTTTCAGTTATGAAGCGCATTATCAATTACATCTGGCCTGTACTGTTATGCTTTGGTATTGGTTTTGCTGCAAGCAAACTTCAGGCTGAGTCTATGATGGAGTGGTACCCTCATCTGAATAAATCAGGTTTGACACCACCGAACATAGCATTTCCTATAGCATGGTCTATAATATATCTCCTGATGGGACTTTCATTAGGACGGGTACTGAACAAGGGATATAAGAAAGGAGTATTCATCTGGGCTGTACAGCTGGTGCTGAATTTCCTTTGGAGCATATTGTTCTTCACCATGCGTATGCCGGTTTTAGGTATGGTTGATATACTGCTTCTCGATGCTTCTGTCATTTGGTTTATGATGGCCGTAAGCAAGAAAGACAAGCCTGCGCTGTATATGTTTATACCTTATATATTATGGCTCGTCATTGCTACATATCTGAACGGATATATCGTGATGAACAATTGATATTACCATTATAATACAGAAATCCCGGAACAGACACTGATGCTTGTTCCGGGATTTTTTATTAGTCGTTTTTTGGTGCTGACGATGGTCGGCAGCTCTGCCCACTATAGTCGGCAGCATTGCCCACTATGGTCAGCACCATTGCCGACTATAGTCGGCACCAAAAAAAGTCGGGGCGTTTTGGTGAATATGACTTAAAATAATAACCCCCTCATGCAAGAATTCCGTTAAAATTGATTCGTGCGTGAGGGGGATATTATATATGTGAGTATTTCTATTTACAGCTTTCCTTTTTCGTCAAGATAGGAATCTTTGAAGCCAAGGAAGTACAGCACTCCGTCCAGCCCAATGGTGTTTATGGACTGTTCGGCATTCTCCACCACCTTTGGCTTGGCATGGAAGGCTATTCCCAATCCGGCTGTAGAGAGCATAGGCAGGTCGTTTGCACCGTCGCCCACAGCTATGGTCTGTGCTATGTCTACCTTCTCCACCTGTGCCAGCAGTCTGAGCAGTTCGGCCTTACGCTTTCCGTCAACTATCTCGCCAAGGTATCTGCCTGTTAGTTTTCCGTCTACTATTTCAAGTTCATTTGCGTAAACATAGTCTATTCCGAACTTGCGCTTCAGATGCTCGCCAAAGTAGGTGAAACCTCCGGAAAGTATCGCTATCTTATATCCGTAGTGTTTCAGTACGAACATCAGCCTTTCCACTCCTTCCGTGATAGGCAGATTTTCGGCTATTTCCTTCATTACGCTCTCGTCAAGGCCTTTCAGCAGGGCAACCCTTTCTGTGAAACTTTCCTTGAAGTCTATTTCTCCTCGCATGGCGCGTTCGGTTATGGCTTTGACTTGTTCGCCCACTCCGGCACGTTCCGCCAGTTCGTCTATGCACTCGGTCTGTATCAGCGTGGAGTCCATATCGAAACAAATCAGCCTTCGCATACGGCGGTACATATTGTCAAGCTGGAGAGAGAAGTCCATTCCCATTTCGCTACTCAGTTTCATCAGGCTGCGCTGCATCTCGACTCTGTTCTTCAGTGTGCCTCTGACGGAAAATTCTATACATGCTCTTACGCTTGCCTTTTCTTCATCGAGCGGTACACGTCCGGTAAGTCGCTTTATGGAGTCGATGTTCAGCCCCTGGTCGGCTATTATCTTTGTGGCGGCAGCTATCTGTTTTGCAGTGAGCCTTCTTCCCAATATGGTGATGATGTACCTGTTCTTTCCCTGCATCGAAACCCAGTTATCGTATTCCTCTACCGATACGGGGTAGAAGCGTATGTTCACACCCAATTCAGAGGATTTGAAAAGCAGCTCTTTCATTATGTTCCCCGATTCCGTTTCTTTGCTTTTGAAAAGTATTCCGAGTGACAGTGTCTGATGTATGTCTGCCTGGCCGATGTCTAAAATGGTAACATCGTATTTTGACAGTATTTCAGTTATGGACGCTGTCAACCCCGGACGGTCGATACCTGTTATTCTTATCAGTGTAAGTTCTGTGTTCATTTTTCTTGACTATGTTTCGTTATTTATAGTGCTATTCTTCTGAGTCTTATGCGCAGGTTTGAGAGTTCCGTGTCGGAGTGAGCAGAAGGCAGTCCGGCCTGACGGACGGTAAGTATGTGGTTTTTCTTCGTACTCATTTCCGGCAATGTCAGTTCCTGCTTGTAGATGGTTCTGTCTTCCGACGGGCGCAGTATGTAGCTTATGTTTTTCTCAAATCTGTTGTATATCTTCATTACAATCCGGTTGCTGCCTTTCTGAAGCGGCAGAAGAACCTTTTCTGTTCTGAACTCACATCTGTACGGATTGAGGTGCTTCATTACCGATTTTCCGTTTACGAAAATCTCAATACCGTTACCTGCACCTGCATCTACCATGATATGTTGCGTCCTTGGCGATTCGATGTTCTGCATCACATAGTATGTATCATTTGCCTTGGCAGCAAATGTATGCTTTTCGGATTGTATTTCTTTCCATGCTGAGTTTTTCACCGGTGGATTTTCCATGTCTGTATTTATTGTCTGTGGTGAATGGAACATCTTGTTGTCCGGTCCGCAAATGTATTGCTTGCCCCAGACTGTTCCGTTGGCAGTGCTTAAGGTAGAAGGTTTTCCGTTGTCAAGAGTCACATTATATTTCTTTCCGTCTAATTCGATGTCCAGTGTCTTGCCTTTTTCCTGACTGGTGTATATTATCTCAAGCTGCTTCAGCATAAGCTGCTCAAAATACCATGAATACTTGACTGTACTCCTGTATGTGCTGCTGAAGTCGAATCCGTCGATGCTGTACAGTGGTGTGGCATTGCTTTGCTTCAATGTAATGGCTCTTATCGGTTCCGGCTTACTGTCGAATATTTCCTGCTTGAATTTCAGGGTAAGCACGTTGACCGTTTTCCCTTTGTAGGCCGATGCCGGTATGGCTATGTCTATAAGTCCGTTTTTCTGTATGCAGGTGGCTAACTTTCCGTCCGCTCTCACTAATTCATATTCCGGCATATACAGTTTTATTCTTCCGTCTTTAGGGTATTTACCGGACAGGATGAAATACAGTGTGTTGCCGTTTCTCGTAACAGTTCCCCAGTCGAAACTTTCTATAAACGGACTGCGTTGTGTCTTATATACGGCATTACCGTTTTTCTTCATCCAGAGTCCTATGTTGTGCAGAATGTCTTTGTCGTATGCATTGATTTTGCAGTCATGGCCTAAATGCAGATTGAATGTGAAACCTCCTCCGCAGGCTATCGCGTCTGTCATCTTCTGTATCACCCTTTTAGCGTCAGATTGTGCATTGTCTATTTCGATAGAGGATGTGGGGAATGCGAGGGAAGAGTCATATCTCCAGTTACATTCCAGGAAATCTTTCTGGAAATGATATTTTAGCAAGGTGCAGAAATCGTACTGTCCGTTGCCGGCATTGCTGCTTACCATGCAGTCCGGCTGAAGCTTGTGTACGAGTGAGTATAGCTCATGGCTTTCTTCCGGACTCCTTGCTTCCATATCGAAATCTATTTCTGATATTCTTCCATATCCGGTGAGCAGTTCGGTAATCAGTTTTTTAGTGTTTTCACTCAGTTTTTTCGAAACAGGATGCTCCTTATTTTCTTTTTTGTCGGCAATGGAGAGATATACTCCAAACCGGATATTTCTTTTGCTGCATGCTTCGCTAAGTTCTTTTATTATATCCCTGCTGTGGCGTGAGTTGCTGTCTGTTGATGTCCTGAAAAAATAGATGTTTCCTATCTTGGCCGGAGCTATGACCGTACGCATGCCTGATTTCTCAGCAAGAGCTGCAATGGAGTCGGCATTGAATCTGTCATAATTGAAGTCGCTGGATTCTCCCTTTGGATTCTTTTGTATGGAGAACAGAATCTTCATTGCCAACTTATTGTCTTGCCAGGTTTTCAATGCATTTTCCGAAACCTGTGCTGAAACACAGTTTATGTATATTAACAACAAGGAAAATATGGATAAAACACGTATCTTCATAATATATAATGATGTAATGATTAGCAAAGATAATTACTTCTTTTGTGATATGCTAACTTTTATGTAATTTTGCGCCTTACTTTTATAAACTATTATTAAAAACTAAAAAAGACAATGAAAAAACTATTTTTATCAATCATCGTATGTATGATAACAGCGATTGTGGGTGCACAGAATGTTCAGTTGCATTATGACTTCGGTAGTTCTATTTATGACTCTCAGAGTGCAAGAGCTAAAGTTACAACTACTGTAGAGATGTTCAAGCCTGACAGATGGGGTAGTACATTCTTCTTCGTGGATATGGACTATGCAAAAGAGGGTGTTGTAGGTGCATATTGGGAAATTGCCCGTGAATTGAATTTCTGGGGCGGACCTTTCTCAGCGCATGTGGAATATAATGGTGGAGTTAATATAAACAACGCTTACCTGCTCGGTGCTACTTATACATGGAACAATGCTGATTTTACAAAAGGATTTACTTTTACTCCTACTTATAAAATTATCCAGAAAAATCCGAAACCACACAACTTCCAGCTTACAGCTACATGGTATCTGCATTTCTGCAAGGGTAAATATACTTTCACTGGATTTGCCGATTTCTGGAAAGAGAAACATAATGATTTGGAGAAAGGCAAAGAACATAACTTTACTTTCATAACTGAGCCACAGTTCTGGGTGAATTTGAACAAGTTTGATAAGGTGGCAGACGATTTTAATTTAAGTGTAGGTACTGAGTGGGAGATTTCTTCAAACTTCGGTATTATGAACGGTTGGAAATGGATGCCTACTTTGGCAATGAAATGGTCATTCTAAAAAATAAATCATCATGTTAGAAAAACTTTTCGGATTCGACAGGAATGTTACCCGTGTGCGTACTGAAATTTTGGCGGGTATCACCACATTCCTTACTATGGCATATATACTTGCCGTTAACCCAAACATCCTTAGTGCTACGGGCATGGACAAGGGAGCCTTGTTCACTACTACTGTAGTAGCTTCTGCGTTTGCCACACTGCTTATGGCATTCTACGCCAAATTGCCTTTCGGTCTTGCTCCAGGTATGGGGCTTAACGCATTCTTTGCCTATACAGTGTGTCTCACTATGGGATATACATGGCAGTTTGCCCTTACGGCTGTATTGATTGAAGGTATAATTTTTATATTGTTGACGGTTACAAATCTGCGTGAGAAGATAGTTGACGCAATACCTGTAACACTGAAAAATGCCATTGGTGCCGGTATAGGCTTGTTTATCTCTTTCATTGGATTGCAGAATGCAGGTATCATCGTAAACAACGATGCTACTCTTATCAGCATGGGAAATATCACTTCAGGTACTGCTTTGCTTGGAATGATAGGTCTGGTGGTTACTTCACTTCTTTTGGTTAAGGGAGTAAGAGGTGCGTTGCTGTTTGGTATCCTTATCACAACACTTATCGGTATCCCTATGGGTATCACAAAATTCGACGGTATCTTCAGTACACCTCCATCAATAGAGCCTATTTTCTGGCAGTTTGAATGGCACAATATATTCACAAAGGAAATGATTGTAGTGGTATTCACATTCCTGTTTGTGGATATGTTCGACACTATCGGAACATTGGTCGGTGTGACTACAAAGGCCGGAATGATGGACAAGAACGGTAAGATTCCTCACCTGAAACAAGCTTTCATGGTAGATGCCATAGGTACTACTGCCGGTGCGATGCTCGGAACAAGTACCATCACTACATTCGTGGAAAGTGCGTCAGGAGTAGGCGAGGGCGGTAGAAGCGGTCTTACTTCATTTGTAACAGCTGTCTGCTTCCTGCTTTCATTGTTCTTCGCTCCTTTCTTCCTTTCTGTTCCGGGAGCTGCTACAGCGCCTGTATTGATACTTGTAGGTCTGATGATGATGTCTTCAGTACTTAAAGTCAATTTTGCGGACTACTCTGAAGCTATCCCTGCATTTATCTGTATCATCTTCATGCCTCTTGCTTACAGCATTTCAGACGGTATCGTACTCGGTATGATAAGCTATGTTCTTATCAATCTGCTTACTGGCAAATATAAGAAACTTACAATCGGTATGTATATACTGGCTGCAATATTCGTATTGAAATTCTTTGTTTGATAATAACGTTGAGTGAACGCATAATTAACGCCTGGTGAACACTGAGTGAACGGTGTTTTCCGGGCGTTTTTTATGTGTTCATTATATGTTCGATGGATTGAATTTAGGATTTGCAAAATAAAACTGTTATCTTTGTGTTTAAGATTAAAAATCAGTCAGTCATGAGCAAACTTTATCCTATAGGCATACAGAATTTTGAGGATTTACGAAAGAAAGATTATATTTATGTTGATAAAACAGCATTGATATACCAGCTGATAAGTACTGGAAAGTATTATTTCCTCAGCCGTCCTCGCCGTTTCGGAAAGAGTCTTCTTATATCTACTCTCGAAGCGTATTTCTCCGGTAAGCGTGAACTTTTTGTCGGACTGGAGATAGAAAAACTGGAGAAAGAGTGGATAGAGTATCCTGTGTTGCATATGGACTTGAATACGAGAAACTATCACAGTAGGGAGTCTTTGACTGGAATACTAAATCAAAACTTGGAGATATGGGAAAAACTCTATGGTGATGAGAAGAAAGATCGCGTGCCGGAAGAACGTTTTATGTATATGATAAAACGGGCATACGAAGTGACTGGAAGAAAAGTTGTTATTCTCATAGACGAATACGACAAGCCTATGCTTCAGGCCATAGGCAATCCTGAGCTCCAGACCGAATATCGTAATACTTTGAAGGCTTTCTATGGAGCCTTGAAGTCGTGCGACGGATACATACAGTTTGCCATGCTTACAGGTGTTACAAAATTCGGAAAAGTAAGTGTGTTCAGCGATTTGAACAATCTGATGGATATCTCCATGATAAACCGTTTCTCCGATATATGCGGAATAACCGAAGAGGAGCTTCACAGATACTTCGACGACGATATTCACACTCTGGCCGAGAAACTTGGAACAGGTTATGAAGAGACTTGCGCACGCCTGAAACTGAATTATGACGGTTATCATTTCAGCTTTAAGTCACCTGGAATGTATAATCCTTTCAGCCTTCTGAATACCTTTGCCAATATGCAGATAGATAATTACTGGTTTGCAACGGGTACGCCTACATATCTGGTTGAACTGATGAAGCAGCATAACTACAATGTTGAGGAGATAGAGGATATAGTGACCAGCGGTCCTGTTCTTGATTCCATAGATGCGGCATCTACTGACCCGGTTCCTGTAATCTATCAGAGTGGTTATCTTACAATAAAGGGATATAATGAAGAGTTCGAGAACTACACTCTCGGCTTTCCTAACCGCGAGGTTGAGCAGGGTTTCTTCCGTTTCCTTCTTCCCAATTATGCATCTGTCAGCGTAACAAAATCTCCATACGAAATCCAGCGTTTCGTAACCGACGTGCGCAAAGGTGATGTGGATTCTTTCCTGAGCCGCCTGCAGACTTTCTTCGATGATATACCATACGAACTTGCTCCACGCGACCGTGAGGTGCACTATCAGAATATTCTCTACATAGTGTTCAAGCTCATGGGATTCCATGCAGAAGTGGAGTATCATACTTCGCGCGGACGAGTGGACCTCGTGCTGAAAACCTCCGACTATATCTATGTGATGGAATTCAAACTTGACGGAACAGCTGAGGAGGCAATGGCTCAGATAGATGCGAAAGGTTATGCCTCCGCATTTGCTGCCGACGGAAGAAAAGTTGTCAAGGTAGGAGTGAATTTCAGTTCCGAAACAAGGACTATAGACAGATGGATAATAGCTTGACTTTATTTGATTGAAATATTGCCGATATCGGCAAAAAATGTATCTTTGCCCTAACATTTTATTATATAAACTTGCCGATAGATTTTATAGGATATGAAATATATTTCAGTTACAGAGTTCGCAGCCAAGCATGGTATATCGGAACGGACGGTTCGTAATTATTGTGCGACAGGTAAGATTGAGGGTGTAATACAGGTAGGTAAAACATGGAATATTCCTGCCGATTCGGAAGTTCCGAAGAGAGGAAGGCAAAAGCATGAGACTATGCCTTTGCTTAAAATATTACGGGAACAAAAGGAAATGAAACTGAAAGGTGGGATATATCATCGGACTCAGATTGATTTGACATACAACTCCAATCATATAGAAGGAAGCCGTCTTACTCATGATCAGACGAGATACATATTTGAGACTAATACAATAGGTTTTGAGGGGGAAAGTGTGAAAGTCGATGATATTGTTGAGACCACAAACCATTTCCGTTGTATTGACATGATTATAGACAAGGCAGAAGAACGCCTGACAGAGGGATTCATAAAAGAACTTCACCGGATACTTAAGTCCGGAACTTCTGACAGTCTTAAATCATGGTTTGCTGTGGGTGATTATAAAAAGATACCCAATGAGGTTGGTGGAATAGAAACTGTCTCTCCTGAGAATACAAAGCATGAGATTGTCAGGCTATTGAAAGAATATAATGCCATAAAGAAAAAGACTTTTGATGATATTCTTGATTTTCACCAGCGGTTTGAATCAATACATCCTTTTCAGGATGGGAATGGTAGGGTAGGACGCCTTATAATGTTTAAGGAGTGTCTGGCAAATGGTATCGTACCTTTCATTATAACCGATGAGCTGAAGATGTTTTATTATCGTGGCTTGCAGCAATGGCCACATATAAAGGAATATCTCAGAGATACCTGTCTTGCTGCACAGGATGAATATAAGGTCTTGTTGGATTATTTCCGCATACAATATAATTGAATAAGAAATCCAGTCTTTGAACACTGTTTAAATAGTATTTAAAGACCAGATAAATTATCAACTTTTATCAGAATGCGGTTAATCACGGGTGGCATGAAGAAGAAAAAAGTGATGAACATTATTTATTAAGAATAAAGTTGGTCTTTGGGGACTTCCTTTGTTTTTTTTGAGTCCGTTATTAGAGTTCAGATAATTTTGATTTATATTATTTCCCCAATAAATTATTTTTCTACCTTTGCCATATAAATCAAATTTAAATCAATTTATTTTATGAGAACATTATCTTTTTTCAGAGTGGCATTACTGTCACTAATCGTCATGCTTGTATCATGTAGCAAGGACGAAAGCATTCAGGATTTGACTAAGGCTGATCTTGTCGGTACATGGAAGACAGAGTATTTTGAATACTCGAAAATGCGCGGTCCTTTGACTGCAACATTAAAGAACGACAATTCCTATGTATTACAGTATTACCTTCAATTTGAAGAAGGAGACAACCTCTGGACTTTTGAAGAAAGTGGAACTTATCAGTTGTCAGGAAATAAACTGATATTCAATAGCGAATATAATTTTGACCTTGAAATAGAGATTGAAAACTTCAAAGGTGATACAGCGATGTTCGGTATCTATAATGACGAAATATCTCTTTCAGTGAAAGCTACAAAACAGGATTAAGATTTTCGCCTATGAAAAACCTTGATTTTCTGTTATTGAGAACCGAATGCTGTAACCAGAAGAAAAACGCACCCTGCCGCATTGCGCTTGTCGGTGTAAAGGATTCTCAAATATGCGAAGAGGTGGAGATTTGCATCGAGCCACTGGAAGAAGAGTTTGATTATCTTTCGTCCGGCATGACATACCTGCAGTTGAAAGGCAAAGGAGATTTCAAGTCTCACTGGCTACAGATTGACGAATACCTTCACAAATACCCTTTCGTGGTTGCGACGAACGACGGCTATGATGCGGAAGTAATGTATAACGCCATAGTCAGATATGGGGTAGAATGCAGCCCTTTCACATACGTGACAGCTAAAAACATGATGCGTAAAAGCATACCTTTGGCTTCGTACAGCTTTTCGGATTTGTGCGGGAATTACGGAAACTATTGTGATAGCAACCAGCCGCAAACGATAGTCCGTGTTTGGACTGAGATACTTCTGAGATCCTATCAGGAAATAGAGTCTGAAAATCCGGATTTTTTCTTTGCTTCCCACAACCTCATACCCGGACAGATTTCTTCCTCAAAATTCGACCGATGCTATCTGAAGCGTGAATATAAACCGAAGAAAAGGAACCGTGAAGATTTGGACGAATCGAAATTCCAGCCTGATCATTTGTTTTTCGGTCAGAATGTGGTATTTACAGGCAAGCTGGAGTATTTCGTCAGAGATGAAGCCGAAAGGCGTGTTGAAGAAATTGGCGGCATTGCACAATCAAATTTGTCAAAGACTACCAACTTCCTCGTTGTCGGCAAACAGGACTTGTCGCGTGTAGGTCCTGACGGATTAAGCGACAAGCAAAGAAAGGCAATCAAATACAAGGAAGAAGGTTGCGAAATAGAGATAATGACAGAGGCGGAGTTTGCTGATGTTATGGGGCTTTGATTTATTATTGTTATCACTAAAACAAATTATTGCTACTGCGGTGAAAAAATATTTCTACCGTGGTAGCAATTTTTTTTATCGTGGTAGCAATTTTCTTATCTTTAGTTTTTGTTTTTTACCGAAAAATCACTTTCTTTACGTTAACCAAAAATGCAAAGAAACATGAAACAGAATACTAAACCTATAAGATACACAACCCGAATTTAGCAATAATAAACAAAAGTTTACACAGAGCGGAAGACCTAAAAAATGAGGTTTTCCGTTTTTTTTATCGTCAATAGCATATTCTTTTATCAATATAATTTAAGTTCAGTGAGTATAAACTTCTGATGTTATCTGTAATCACAAAATCATATACTTATTATTAGTACAATCACTAACGTATGTAGTCTGTACTTGCATACGTTAGCAGTCGGTCATTACATACTTTAGTAATAATCTATGACTAACGTATGTAATAATCTGCAAGAAAACTTTGTCATTTCAAATAAAATTGTAACTTTGCCATTACAGTCCCCACTAATAAAAAAGGAGGTCAGTATGTACAAATACAAGCTCGTAAAGAAAATCAATCCGCAGGATAAAGCAGCACCTAAGAAATGGTATGCAATTCCTATCAGCGAAGTACCACAGACTGTAAAAGCCATGACACGTGCAGCTACGGAAAACACTACAACCGCTCCCATAGAAATGGAAGCCGCTCTTGAATTACTTGGAAGACACGCACGTCAGCAATTGCAGCAGGGACACACAGTAAGAGTAGGTGATTTAGGTACTATACGTGTTTCGTTCAAAAGTGACGGTGTAGAAAATATTACCGATTTCAATGCTGTGGCAATGATTAAGAATCCACGTATCATATTCACTCCAAGTAAGGAATTCCGTGAAAGTGTACTCCAGGGTATTCAATTCCAAAATGCCGGAGTATTGGACGAAGGCATCAGCTATGCCAGCCTTGCAGACTATAAAAAAGCCAAAGGTATCACTTCCGACGGAAGTGATGATGGTGGCGGTAGCGGTACCGGAGGCAGTGACGGTGGTGGAACAGAATTAACATAAAATCCGTGAATATATTGAATAGCAATAATAAGTTTGTTTTCTTTCATCAATGAAATACAGGGGACTATAATTGAAAGGAAACAGACTTGTTATTTGTTTTTATGTAAGTTTCCAATTTTAGGGTGTCCCCTTTTAGACGGGCGCCAGCAGGCACCCGTCTAAAAAAGAGTCCACAAATTTAACGATTATTATTTGCATATTGTCATGGGAAGAAGGTTTTCGTAATCCGTTCTTCCCTTTTTTAGTTCTTTGAGCAGCTTGCAGAAGTAATCCCTGAAGGAGACTCCCACCTGCTTGCAGGTTTCTATAAAGGTATTATAGATTGCGGAGTTCTGTATTCCTTTCACACTTCCGAAGAACAGGCTGTTCTTCCGTTGGACGGTAACAGGTCTCAGTGCCCGTTCTGCTGGTAAATTGTCTATTGAGTATTCACCGTCATTTCTGTAGGCGAAGATTTGATTCCAGAAGGTCTTCAGATAGTTAAGTGCCTTACTCATAAGTTCGCTTCGGCTCTCTTCAGGATTTGCCAGCAGATCATAAAGCTCCGTCCTTAACTTCTCGATGATTTCCGTCGTTTCCTTACTGTTCCTTCTGCGGTAAATCTCGTCTGGAGTGAGTTTTTCCCGGCGGTAAGTATCTTCCATGCCGTATAATCTTGCTATCAGTTCAAGGAAGATTCTTGCCTGCAGACTTCCCTGGTCGTAGGCATACTTGAACTTAGCTCTTGCATGAGCCAGACAGCAGAGATGCTCTATATCCATAAGTTCATTGTCAAGATACATATATACGTTGTAACCGTCACTCTGTAGTGATTTGATTTTTGCATCACCAAGAAACTCCTTCAATACGTTTCTGCTCCTGCCTCCATGTTTCTGTAAACCTTCATCATCCGTCGTATCCTCATAGAAGAAGATGACTATACGGGCTTTTCTGTTTACCAGACACCACATATAGGTCTTGCGTTTCTTATTGTAAGCGTGGTAACGAAGCCATGTCTCATCCACATTCACATTCGCGCCGTCCTGAAGGGCTATTTTCTTGAGGGCAGGTATCAGCTTGTTCAGTTGCATGGCACCTTTGTCGGCCCAGTTCAGCAGGTTCTGAACAGAAGTGTTCCAGTCCATATCCGACAGACGGTTCTTAGCCTCCCTGTATGCAGGCGTTGACATCTGGTAACGGTTGAACATAAGATACGAGAGCATGCTTGCCGTAATGCTTGTACCCGGTACTATCTCGTCGTAAAGGCTTGCCTGGACGTCATCCTTCATAGGAAGGAACATGCTTTCAATCCTGCCGTCGGCATGCTTCACCTTGAGCACCTCAAAGTGATGTTCCTCAATGTGGCTGACGATGTTTCTGATCTTTCGGTAGCTTGATGATATTACTACAGACCCCTTAGGGAGCATTGTATAATCGGACTTGTGTATTATCGGAGTGCCTACACATTCCTTGTTGTATCTCATTCCTTTTCTATACGGTCTTTCCTTGGAAAGAGAAGCGACCGGAGTATCCTGCGTGTCGCATGATGCGGAAGAGTCTGACTGTGGAACTTCAGTTGTCGGAGCAGTGGGAGTACCGTCAAAGTCATCCTTGTCGTCATGCTTTCCTTTTACGACCTTTTTGCGATCAATGCCTTTGAGGCTTTTGGATGAAGCGTATGTCTGGGTATTCATAAGGGAAAGACGTTCTAAAAGGGCATTATACTTTTTCTCAAGTTTTTTATACTCCTTATCGCGGAGCTTGTATTCAATAGCAGCCTTCTCAACCTTGCTGTTTGCCTTAAGCAGGGCGTTCGTAAGGGAATCAATCTTACGGTTGGATTCCTTCAGGTCTTTTCCTATTTCATCAAGTCGTGCTATCATTTCATCAAGCTGCCTGCTCTTTTTCTGATTCTCCTCAAACAGGAACAGGGCGAACCTCTTTATCTGCTCATTATCCATACCTTCAAGGGGTGTATGCTCCTTTTCGGGTCTGCCCATCATCTCTTCAAGATGCTTGCGTCTGAGTGTATTTTCTATGAGTTCTTCCAGTTCCATGTTCTCTAATATTTTATGTAAAGATACTCATTTTCAATGAGATGTACAAATATTTAGAGAACTTTTATTGCTGATTGTCAGAGTTTTATCTTTAAATTCTTATACTCGTTATTACTGGAGTTTCAAGTATTGTGACCAGGTCTTTCCAGTCTATTTTATATACTGTCACATCGTCCTTGCGCTCTATTTTCATGAACTTATAGCCCTTAATGAAAGACTTCTCATGAAGGTAGTAGGCATTGCGCTCATAGTGTATCATACGAACCTTGCGCTGGTCTTTAGACATGAACATGTAAACATCACCATTCAATGGATCACGGTGGTATCGACCGCGGATTATCTCGCATATACGCTGAGCCTTGCATCTCATGTCGTGAAGCTCAGGAAGGTAGTAGAAGTTGTGAAGACCGTTGATACTCAGCATAAGCCCTCCAGTTTCTCTACCAGTGTTTTCAGCCCCTGATAGTCTAAGCCTTTCTTCTGTATGCACAAGCCCTCACGAGTTCTTATCGTCACCATAATGCTTCCTTTATGGGGAGTTGTACGTTTAGGCTTGTCTTTAGCAACCTCCTGCCGTTCTTCATTACCTGTCCGAATCAGCTCTTCCGGAATTCCTTCAACTTCTACAGGTACAACCTTTTTCTGTGTCTTCTTGAACCAGTCATAGAATGCCGTGTATGGAATATTGTTGCCAATGCAGAACGAGTTGATGGAAACTCCATTGGGCTCACCCTCGGTTTTGTAGAGGAACCACAGTCTTTCAAAATCTTTTTCGCTAAACATAATCTTTCGAGTTTTAAGTTTAGCACGAAGGTATGCGAAAGAGACATGCTAGTCAATACGCCAATTTTGGAAGCTTACTGTTTTTATAGTCTAAAATAAGATGGATTTAATTTACCATACTGCTTTAATTATATAAAACCTGAATAAACTAAAACCTAATTAAATACATTTATATACATGTTTACGGTTAAAAGAATATTGCCATTTATCATCTGTTTTATTTGTATTGCAGCAAATTCACAAGTATCTTTTAGTAAGTTTAAATTTGCCAAAGATTCTCCATTTGGTTGTTGTCCGGGAAGAAAGATGACAGATACAAAGTTCTCTATCACATCTGACATACCAATTAAATATATAAGGGTTCATTATTACGGTATAAACCAAGTTGGTGATGCTGTATCAAGTGATATTGTTGGAGCTGTAAATGCTAATGCAGAACATACAAAACATAGAATTTTGAATCTTACAGGACCTTTTGAACCAGGGAAAAAATATTCAAGATGGGCAAGTGGTACTTTTATTTATCCTATGAAAGTTACAGCATTTCCTTATCTTTTAGAAATTATTTACATGAATGGTAAGAAAGAGGAAATTGATATAAAAGAAAATAATTTAAAAACTTATTTTCCTTGCATAAAGAAGTGGATTAACGTAAATACGGAGGACGGATATTAATGTAAATATGAAAACAAGTCTATTTCCTTTATATACCAATAAATTTAAAGGAAAAGACTTGTACATATTTAAGTTTTTTTGTTTCCCTCTATACTAATTTTAGTCATTCAAATTTTATTTTATCCAACTCAGAAAACAGCTCTTTTATTGTTGTATAAACATAATCAATATATTTCTCTGGAACCCATTTTTTATAATAACAAAAAAACAACACTCTGATTCCATGTTCGTTGCAGAGTTTATATTTAAGTTCGTCTCTATTTCTTATATCATCATAATCTTTAGCAGTATATTTGAATCTATTATATTGTACATCTATTCCAAAATGTTGTGCTCCTTGACATTCTATTGCTATTTTGTATTTGGGTAGAAAAAAATCAACATACATGTGACCTTTTCGTTTAAGCCACGGAAATGTCTTTTCACGTACATAGGTTATATGTCTTTTTGTAAGATTTGCTTCCAATATATTTTCTTGTTTTGAATTTCTACAAGACGGACACCCGTCACCTCTTAAATGGTTAGCAACTCGTTGTCTGAATAGACCATGCTTAGGACAAATAATATCTATATACGCTCTATTATTAGCTCTATCAGGGAGACTGGGATAAGTATATTTACCTAAGTGTTTTTTTGAGAAGTCTTCCAATAGTTCTTTTTTTGTTCGCCCATTCATATATGGATTAAAACATTTAGGGCATCCTTTTCCTCGCAAATGATCTTGAGGTATTTGGTTAAAATCCCCATGAATAGGACAATTTATAATTACGCTTGTGTGTTGGTTGATGTAAACAACTTTATCATAATTATATTTAAAAGAATGTATTTTGTTACTCCTTTCTATAAACTCAGAAACCCCAGTTGCTCTTTTTAACCTAACTCTTTCTTTAGAACATTTAGGACATCCTCTTTTTTGCTGTTGTATTTCCATGGGATATTTTGTAAACCAACCATGAATGGGGCATCCTATTATAACAGGAGTATGTGCATTTTTATACTCAACTTTAGAGTAATCATAATGTGAACCTATATATTCTTTAGCTCGTTCTATAAAACTTTCGGTAGTTAAAGAACAAGTTTTTATTGTCTTGTCACGTACACATTTACTACATCCTGTTCCAAGACGAATATGAGTGTACGGATTAATTTTAAATGGACCATGTATTGGGCACGTAATAGTTATATGTGTTTTTCTATCTACATATTCCGTTAGCTCATAACTATATTTATTACCATGAACAGCTTTAGCTCTACGAATGTATTCTTCTGTTGTTATTTTCCAAGAGTACATATTGCAATTTTTTCACAAATGTAATACAAATTCTCCAAACAGGTATAAAAAGCAATATTCTCAATAAATGATATCATCTTTTGTGTGAGGTAGTGAATGAGAGACTAAACTTTTTAAAGTCTCACTTATTTAAAGCAGCTGAAATATTATCATAAGCTAACATTATAAATATTTTCAAATGATTTTCTTATTAGAAAAATGTGCCTTCTCAATGTGGTAAAAGACGCTTCTTAATAACATAAAATCATATTTATCAGACTTTTAAACCTGAAATTTTATGTATGAGTTCTGAAAGAGAAGTCGTTTCCGTTTTCCTATAAATGGAAGTCATGAACTTCCAGATATTTGCCTTTGTCACTCCCATTAAGTCTGCTATCTTACCCAAATCTGTTATTCCGCTCTGTATGTAAAGAACAACTTTACGCTGCTGTGAGGTAAAACCAAATTCACTTTTAGCCCCACAAATAACATTAAAATTATCTTTATTTTTCTCTGAATATCCATTCCAAGGGCATATTGTTATATCTCGACACATGCGAGGAAACTCAAAATTAAATTTTTCTCCATCCCAATCAGGATTTTCATCACTTTCTCCAAAACAACAAGATAATATTATTCTTGATATTTCTTTGTTATAACGAATCTTATTATTTAGTATCGCTGAAAAAGAAGCTTTATTGTATAATCTCAATTTCTGTTCTGCTGCTTTAATAACTGATGGATGCAAAATACTCATTTTTTCCAATAACTCGTATGCGAACTCTCTCCCTTCTGATGAACTTAAAGTGAAAGTCCTATTTTCATCAATTATATAAATAAGAATCTCACCATTAAATTGTATTGATGCCTCAAATCTTTTTAACATATGTCTTTTATTGAATTTAATAAAATCCGGCCTTTAAACACCGTTTAATAACTATTTAAACAGTATTTAAAGACCGGATAATTTATTGTCTTACTTATGAATATTACTCTTCAGTTTCCATCAATAGTTCCATAACCTGGCAAGCAGATTTTGCTACTGATGTACCGGGACCGAAGATAGCCATAACGCCTGCCTTGTAGAGGAAGTCATAGTCCTGTGCTGGGATTACACCACCTGCGAATACAAGGATATCCTCACGGCCAAGTTTCTTCAACTCGGCTATAATCTGTGGGATAAGAGTCTTATGACCTGCCGCAAGTGAAGAAACACCTACTGCATGAACGTCGTTTTCCACTGCATCGCGTGCTGCTTCTTCCGGAGTCTGGAACAATGGTCCCATGTCAACGTCGAAACCGCAGTCGGCGAAACCTGTTGCTACAACTTTTGCACCACGGTCGTGTCCGTCCTGACCCATTTTGGCAATCATTACACGTGGGCGGCGACCTTCTTTCTTCGCAAATTCTTCTGTCAGTTCGCAAGCTCTTGCGAAATCTGCATCTTTCTTACTTTCTGATGAATACACGCCTGATATTGTTCTGATTATTGCTTTATAACGTCCTACTACCACTTCGCAAGCATCTGAGATTTCTCCCAATGTAGCGCGAACTCGTGCTGCTTCGACTGCAAGTTCAAGCAAGTTGCCCTTACCAGTCTTCACACATTCTGTGATTGCGGCAAGAGCCTTATCCACTTCAGCCTGGTTGCGGCCTTCCTTCAAGCGGCGGAGGTTTTCAATCTGTTCCTGACGAACGGCTGTGTTATCCACTTCGAGGATATCAATTGGGTCTTCTTTTTCAAGACGGTATTTGTTTGTACCCACGATAGTCTGTTCGCCAGAGTCGATACGTGCCTGAGTGCGGGCTGCAGCCTCTTCGATACGCATCTTAGGAATACCTGTTTCGATAGCCTTAGCCATACCGCCTAAACGTTCGATTTCCTGAATGTGTTCCCATGCCTTGTGAGCAAGTTCGTTTGTAAGAGCCTCAACATAGTAAGAACCGCCCCATGGGTCAACGTTCTTGCATATCTGAGTTTCTTCCTGGATATAAATCTGAGTGTTACGTGCGATACGTGCAGAGAAGTCTGTAGGAAGTGCTATGGCTTCGTCAAGCGCATTTGTATGCAGTGACTGAGTGTGACCAAGCGCAGCTGCCATAGCTTCTATACAAGTACGGCCTACGTTGTTGAACGGATCCTGTTCTGTTAGAGACCATCCTGAAGTCTGTGAGTGAGTACGCAATGCCAGTGACTTAGGATTCTTAGGATTGAACTGTTTTACAATCTTTGCCCAAAGCATACGTGCTGCACGCATCTTCGCAATTTCCATGAAATGGTTCATACCGATAGCCCAGAAGAATGATAGGCGAGGAGCAAAGGCATCAATGTCGATACCTGCTGCTACACCGGCACGGAGATATTCAAGACCGTCGGCAAGAGTATAAGCCAACTCGATATCTGCTGTAGCACCTGCTTCCTGCATGTGGTAACCTGAGATAGAGATTGAGTTGAACTTAGGCATTTTCTGTGAAGTATATTCGAAGATGTCAGAGATAATCTTCATTGAGAATGCTGGTGGGTAGATATATGTGTTACGCACCATGAACTCTTTAAGGATATCGTTCTGGATTGTACCAGCCATTTCTTCAAGTTTCGCACCCTGTTCAAGTCCGGCATTGATATAGAAGGCCATTACAGGAAGTACCGCACCGTTCATAGTCATTGATACGGACATCTTGTTCAATGGAATACCGTCGAACAGAACCTTCATGTTTTCGAGTGAGCAGATAGATACTCCGGCTTTACCTACATCGCCAACTACACGTGGATGGTCAGGGTCATAACCGCGGTGAGTAGGAAGGTCGAACGCTACTGAAAGACCTTTCTGTCCTGATGCAAGGTTACGACGATAGAATGCGTTTGATTCTTCGGCTGTAGAGAATCCTGCATACTGGCGGATTGTCCAAGGACGGAAAGTGTACATCATTGAGTAAGGACCGCGAAGATAAGGAGGGATACCTGCCACATAGTCAAGATGTTCCATTCCTTCAAGGTCTTCTTTTGTATAGACCGGTTTTACCTGAATCTGTTCCGGTGTTCTCCAATTGGCTTCGATGCCATTGGCTTTCTGCCATTCCATGCCGTTCTTAGGCTGGAATCCGGCATATATATCGATGTTTTTGAAATTCGGTTTCATAGTTATTTAATTCCTAACTTTTCGTTATACTCTTTTAAAGTTTCCAATACGTTGCAGCGAACGTGGATGAAGTTCTCGATACCTGCTGCTTTCAGGTCGTCCATACATGCCGGAGCACCTGCCACGATATACATAGCGCGTCCGTCGAGTGCCTTGAATGCAGGGATTGCGTATTCTGCATATTCGTCATCACTTGAACACATCACTACGATGTCTGCATTAGCCTTCATTGCAGCTTCCACACCTTCTTCTACTGTAGCAAAGCCAAGGTTGTCGATAACTTCGTATCCGGCGCATGCAAGGAAGTTGCAAGAGAACTGTGCACGGGCCTGACGCATAGCAAGGTTACCGATAGTGAGCATGAATGCTTTAGGATGCTTGCCTGAGTGTTCTGTCTGCAGACGGAGAGCTTCGAATTCGCTTGCTGCGCGTGATTTGTCAAGAGCCATGTAAGGAGCAGCTTCTTCTGTTCCGTGGCTGCATCCGCAGTTGCACTTGCATTCTTCAGGAGTCTTTTCTCCGGCCATTTCAGTGAAGTTAGGATACTGGTTTGTACCGAGGAGTATCTCTTTGCGTTTTGAAACTGCCTCATGACGAGCCTTGTTGCTGGCATTTACAGTTTCCTGTACCTTGTTAGCTTTTACAGCTGCAAGGAAACCGCCTTCGTCTTCAGTAGCTAAGAACAGGTTCCATGCCTGCTGAGCTATAGAAGCAGTAAGGTTCTCGATATAATATGAGCCGGCTGCCGGGTCAACTATACGGTTGAAGTGTGATTCTTCCTTAAGCAATAACTGCTGGTTACGTGCCAGACGTTCAGAAAATTCGTTAGGAGTTTCGTAAACACTGTCGAAAGGAGTAACAGTGATAGAGTTTACACCTGCCAGAGCGGCACTCATAGCTTCAGTCTGAGTACGGAGCAGATTTACATGAGCATCGAAAAGTGTAAGGTTGAATTTAGATGTTTCAGCATGTGCAACCATCTTGCAAGCGCAGTAGCAAGTACCGTCTGCACCAGTGTTAGAACAGTCTTTGCGAAGACATTGAGGATTATATTCTTTTACGATGTTAGCCCAAAGCATACGAGCGGCACGGAATTTGGCGATTTCCATGAAATAGTTTGAGCTGATACCGAAGTTGAATTTTATTTTCTTTGCGGCGAGAGCGGCTGGAACACCAGCTTCTACCATCTGGTTAAGATATTCATTACCCCAAGAGAGTGCATATCCCAATTCCTGATAGATATATGCACCGGCATTGTTAAGGTCAACACAGTTTACGGTAATGCAACGGAATTTAGGGAATTCGGCCAATGTCTCGATAAGCTTTTTAGCTTTTTCGATGAGCATGCTCTTGTCTTTACCTTTGCCGAGCATTTTGCTGATAGGGTCGAAATTCAAAGAACCCTGTAAGCTCTTAGGATCGTATCCTTTTTCCTTAAAATAAGCTACAAGTAATTCTGCCAGTTCTACTGTGTGTCCCTGACAAGTAGAGAAGTTCAGTTCTATACAGTCGCAGCAGATGTCTTTAAGTAATGTAGCGATGTATTCAGCACTAAGGTCAGTGGCTTTTACTTTGAAACCGAGAGAGTCAATACCTTTATTAAGCAAATCCAAAGCCTTTTTATTAGCTTCTGCCGGGTCTGTTACGTTTATATCCTGACGCACAAACCAAGTGTTGTCATCTTTCTTTATACCTCTTATAAATGGGAATTCTCCGGGAAGTCCTTCTGTAGTTCTCAGTCCTTCAAGGTCTTCTTTACGATAGAATGGTTTTACTTTAAATCCTTCGTTGGTTTTCCATACCAACTTCTTTTCAAAATCAGCGCCTTTAAGGTCAACTGTAATCTTATCCAACCATTCCTGAGTGCTTACGGAAGGGAAATCGGAAAAGAGTTTTTCTTTACTATCTGCCATAGTTAATAAGGTTTATGTAAATAGGTTATATATAATATTTGTACTTTATGTTTCCCAGTACCAATCAAGGCAAAGATACAAATTTATTGCAATCTCCGGCATTTTCTGCCATGAAATACACTCTGCATAAACATTTATTTTATAAATCACGGCGAAATTTTATAGTATTGTAAAGTCTATATGGCAAAAAAACTTCTATATCGATTACTTTTGAGGCTCATAATTCTACACCTTATTATTTTTTTAACTACTTTTGTCGGAAATTATTTATGTGTTATTTAATAAATTATGAATTGGTTAAGTGATTTGTTATTCAATCCTAATTCCATTGCCCACATAGTTGCTCTTTATGCCTTTGTTATAGCAGTGGGTGTGTTATTGGGAAAAATTAAGATCTTCGGCATATCGCTGGGGGTTACATTTGTCTTGTTCGTAGGTATACTGGTGGGGCATTTCGGATTTACCGGAAATACTTCAATACTTAATTTCGTTCAAGATTTCGGGTTAATTCTGTTTGTGTTCTGTATCGGACTTCAGGTCGGTCCTTCTTTCTTCTCGTCGTTCAAGAAAGGCGGTGTGGCCATGAATATGATTGCAGTGGGTATTGTTGCCTTGAACATTGCTGTTGCCTTAATCATGTATTTTGCCCTTCAGGGAAGGGTAGACATACCTATGATGGTTGGTATCCTGTGTGGAGCAGTAACAAATACCCCCGGTCTTGGTGCTGCCAACGAGGCACTCAGTCAGATAAGCTATAACGGTCCGCAGATTGCCAACGGATATGCTTGTGCTTATCCTTTGGGAGTTATGGGTATTATCCTGTCAATGATTCTGATACGTTTGATTTGCAGAATCGATTTGAACAAGGAAGAGGAAGAAATCAAGCGCGGTGAGGAAGCCAATCCGCATCTGAAACCTTTCTTCCTTAATCTTGAAGTACACAATGAAGCTCTGTTGGGTAAGACAGTATTACAGGTACGCAATTTCCTTGCGCGTGATTTCGTTTGTTCACGAATCATGAAAAGCGATGGCTGCGTGTATATTCCTACAGCCAATACAGTACTTGAGCTGAATGACAAAATGTTTATAGTATGTGCTGAAGATGATTCTGAGGCTATTATAGCATTTATCGGTCCTGAAGTCCAGAATGTGAACTGGGAGTCTCAGGGAAATACTGACAAGCCGATGGTTTCCCGCCGTATTCTTGTAACCCAGTCAAATATCAACGGTAAGACTCTTGGTGAGTTGCATTTCAACAGTATGTATGGAGTGAATGTAACCCGTGTGAACCGTTCGGGTATGGACCTGTTCGCCTCACGTCAGCTTACTCTTCAGGTGGGTGACCGTGTGATGGTAGTAGGTCCGCAGGATGCGGTAGAGCGTGTGGCGGGTTTGCTTGGTAATCAGTTGAAACGCCTTGACCATCCTAATATCGTTACAATTTTTGTCGGTATTCTTTGCGGTATCCTGTTCGGTAGCCTTCCATTGGCTATTCCTGGAGTGCCTACACCTGTCAAATTGGGTCTGGCCGGTGGTCCGCTTATCATTTCCATACTTATAGGCCGTTTCGGACATAAGGTAAAACTGGTTACTTACACTACCATGAGTGCCAATCTGATGCTTCGTGAGGTAGGTCTGGCACTGTTCCTTGCAAGTGTCGGTATCAAGGCCGGAGGAAGTTTCGTGCAGACAGTGGTAGAGGGGGATGGCCTTCTTTATGTAGGTATCGGTTTCCTTATAACAATAATACCTCTTGTTATTATGGGTATAGTGGCTCGATGGAGACATAAACTTAACTATTATACACTGATGGGACTTATTGCCGGTAGTAATACAGACCCACCGGCACTGGCATATGCCAATCAAGTATCGAGCAACGACGCTCCGGCTGTAGGTTATTCTACAGTTTATCCTTTGAGTATGTTCTTGCGTATTCTTACGGCTCAGTTGCTGATATTGCTGATGGCATAATTATAATTTTATATGAAATGTGTGTTGGCAAGTGGATAAGGAACAATATCCCCGTCTGCTTGCCAATTGTTTTGTAATGGAAATTCAACTCAAAACTTACGATTTCAATATATATTTAGACAAAAGAACATAAGAACTCATAAGTTAACAACTAAGAACTAACAACTAAAAACTCTAAAAAATATGATTTCAGTAGATGGATTGACCGTCGAATTTGGCGGTACCACCTTGTT
>ERZ791886.359-NODE-359-length-28357-cov-2.291640_pt1 | contig 28357 bp, 29 predicted proteins | sample MGYA00510158_ERZ791886 | MGnify/ENA primary metagenome ERZ791886 (study PRJEB30046, sample SAMN00792063) | human gut metagenome | study: EMG produced TPA metagenomics assembly of the A metagenome-wide association study of gut microbiota in type 2... | reverse complement strand
TGTTATCATAAACATTCATGTGCGGGAAAAGAGCGTACTTCTGAAAAACCGTATTAAGCTCCCTTTTGTAGGGCGGAGCATCCGTAATATCAACGTCATCAAAAATGACCTGCCCCTCGTTCTGTCTTAAAAATCCTCCAAGTATTCTCAGAAGAGTCGTCTTTCCGCAGCCAGAGGGACCAAGGAGCGTAACAAACTCATTTTCATATATATCCAGATTTATTCCCTTAAGTACAATCTGCCCGTCAAAGTCCTTGACTATATTTTTGAATTGAATTAATTTATGCATTTCTTCCTCCTAAAAAAGCGGCGGCGTTGATACCCATATTATTTTCGCCGCAGTCTTTTTCTCATTCAAAATATAATGAAAATCCTTTCCCGTCATATAAAAGGTTTCACCCTTCTTTATTGAATATCTTTTGTCCCCGACAACAAGTATCGCGCTGCCGTCAACAACATAACCGAACTCTTCTCCGCCATGCGGATTTACATTAAAGGACTTTCCTCCCTGAGGTATCTCTATAAGAATAGGCTCCATATCATTTTTTTGGGTATTTGGCACTATCCAATTTATAGTGCACTCATCCCTTTCATCAATAAAAAAGTCTTTTTTCTGAAATACCGTCTGTTCATCCTTTTCTTCCTTGAAAAAATCCGACAGGGAGCTTCCCAGAGCCTCCAAAATATCCTCCAGTGTAGAAATGGACGGCGAGGTCAGATTTCTTTCAAGCTGTGAGAGAAATCCCTTAGTAAGCTCGCTTCTGCTGGCCAATTCCTCAAGGGTAAGTCCGTTTTGGACGCGGAGCTGCTTTATTTTATGTCCTATATCCATAATAACGCTCCTTTATATATACTAAACAAAAGTATTAATAACACTAAACGAATTACATTATACATGTTTTTTAGAGATTTTCAAGTATATTAAATAAAAAATTCGATTTATTAAACTTTTTATATAATTAAACAAAAAGTTATGTGACTGTGTCACTGAACTTATACATTATTTAGTATATATTTTAAACAGAAAAACGGAAAACCAATTATATAACTTAAAAGGAGAGATTAATATGTCAGCATTAAAAATAACATCTGAAAACTTCAATAAGGAAATTATGGAATCTAACAAGCCGGTGCTTCTTGATTTTTGGGCATCCTGGTGCGGTCCCTGCAGAATGGTATCCCCGATAGTAGACCAGATTGCAGACGAAAATCCCGATATTAAGGTATGCAAAGTAAACGTCGACGAGCAGAACGAGCTGGCTTCCTCCTTTGGAGTTATGAGCATTCCGACCCTTGTGGCATTTAAAGACGGAAAGGAAATTACAAGGACAATCGGAGCAGTGCCCAAGGCCAGCATATTAAAAATGTTTAACAAGTAACATCATAATAAATGAATAATTCCTAAAAAATTCCCCCCATTAAAAATAAGGAGCGACAAAGCGCTCCTTATTTTTATTCAATCTGAAAGTTGTTGCTTCTTTGCCTCTCCTACATAAAAGCTTCTTGCCATGCTTCTTGCCATGCTTCCTGCCTGCGTTCCTTATTCCGCCATTGTTTCAAGCCTTTTTCTGTCAGCTATCTCAATATTTCCTCTTGATAGTTTTACAATTCCCTCTGTCTGAAAATACTTCAGCATTCTTGATACAACCTCTCTTGCGCTTCCCATATGGTTTGCTATTTTTTCATGTGTAATAGTAAGAATGTCGCTTTGCTCAACATTACTTTCCTCCAGAAGAAATTCGGCCAGCCTTACGTCAAAGCTTTTAAACATTATCTGATCCATCAGCCACATAACATCGCTGAATCTTGAAGCCATTATTTTATTGGCATAGTTGGCCACAGCAGCCGACTGTTCCATTAATTCATTAAATATATTAGGCGGTATTATAAAAAACTCCGAGTTTTCCTCCGCTTCTATACTGATTTCAAACTGTATTCCCGAAAGCACGCAGGATGCCGAAAGCAGACATATATCCCTCTCAAATAAACGATAAAGGGTAACCTCCCTGCCGCTGTCACTTATTATGTATGCCCTGAACCTTCCGGATATAACGACAACAAGGCCGATACAATCATCAAAGCCGCGGTGCAGTATTTCATTCTTTTTTATTTTATGTCTGGATATATTATTTTCAAGCAGGCTTTGCTCTTCTTTTTTAAGTTTGCCCCATATTGGGAATACCTCTTTAAATTCCATATTTCACACCTCCAGTTAATGTGAGTATAACACCCGTTCATTTGCTTCGCAATGTATTTGTGATGTTGTCACCGTTTTATTATTATAGTTATGATAGACTTATAAATACTTAATCTGTATCTTTTTTTCTTATTGTGGTAAACTGAATTCAAAGGAGTGATTACTTATGAAAAGATATAATACAATAATAATCGGCGGCGGCCCTGCAGGCTATACGGCGGCATTATATGCCGCAAGAGCCGGTCTAAGCGTTCTTATTCTTGAAATGCTTTCTCCTGGAGGCCAAATGGCAACTACCACTGAAATAGACAATTACCCTGGCTTTGAGGAAACAGTAGATGGGTTTGACCTCGCACAAAAAATGAAAGCAGGTGCTGAAAGGTTTGGCGCTGAAAGTGAGTTTGCCGAGGTCACAGAGCTGGATTTGAAATCTACTGTAAAGATAATCAGAACAACATCAGGAGACTATGAAGCCGATACTGTAATTTTGGCTACAGGAGCCGCTCCAAGAGAGCTTGGCATTGAGCATGAGGGAGAGCTCAGAGGCCGCGGGGTATCCTACTGTGCAACATGCGACGGCATGATGTACAGAAACAAAACCGTAATAGTCGTTGGCGGGGGAAATACAGCCGCTGAGGATGCGCTTTATCTTTCAAAGCTCTGTAAAAAGGTTTATATCGTACATCGCCGTGACAAGCTTAGAGCCTCGGCAGCATACCAGAAGCGTCTTGAACAGGCTGAGAACGTTGAATTTATATGGAACAGCGCAGTAACAAAATTCCTGTTTGATAAAATAATTACCGGAGCCGAAATAACAAATAAGCTCACCGGAGAGAAAACGGAAGTTTCCTGCGACGGTATATTTGTCGCCATAGGAAGGATACCAAACACCTCTCTTTTTAAAGACCAGATAGAGCTTGACAGCGAAGGCTATATTGCTGCTGATGAAACCACAAAAACAAATATTCCCGGAGTATTTGTAGCCGGAGACGTAAGACAGAAGCCGCTTCGTCAGATAGTAACAGCTGCCTCCGACGGAGCAGTGGCAAGTAAATTCGCAGAAGAATATATGGGACTTCTTCCATAAAATAAAAAATGACCGATATCGGTCATTTTTTATTTACTGATTTAGAAACTCCAATTTTTTCTCATCAGGCTTTTTGGTCATCAGTGATACAATAATAAACACAATCAGGCTTGTTAGTGCTGACAGTACGTTAGACGGAAGCGAGAATACTCCGCTTACCGATCCGTTAAAGACTAGCTCAGCAAGCAGCCCGACCGTTACCGAAGCAATTATGGAAATAATGGCCGCCGGCGCTGTCGCTCTTCTCCACTTCATACCTATAATCAATGGGAAGAATACAGAAGTAGAATAAAAAAGCCCTCCCAAATACATTATGTCAACTATGTTGTCCATAAACATAGAAATAATAACAGAAACAACGCAGACTATGAGAGTAACTATCCTGATCGTTACAAGACTGTTTTTAGCTTCTTTATTTTTAGCTATAAGCGGCGTATAGATGTCATTAACAAACAGTGTGGACGCCGCCAGTATCATTGAGTCCGCAGTAGACATTGACGCAGCAAAAATACCCCCTAGTATAAGTCCGGCAATTCCGCTTGGCATAAAATTTTTAATAAGCATTGTATAGCCTGTGTTTGGGTCGGAAAGGTTTGGTATAAGAACGACTATACATACGCCGATAAGGCTTATTATAAGTCCATAAATAATATACATTACTCCGGTAAACACAAACGCAAATTTCGCCGTACTTTTATCCTTGGAAGCAAATACCCTTTGTATATAGTGCTGGCTTGTGGCATAGGTAAAAAAGCAGAAAAGGCACCATGATATTACCGTTTTGTAATCAATATTCCCAAAGCTCAAAAAAACCTGTTCAAGTCCAGCGGCCAGCCCCTCAAAACCTCCGGCGTGATAGATTGAAATCGGCAGAGCTATAAGAATTGAGCCGATTATCATTATAAACTGCACAACATCTGTATTTACTACTGACAACAGTCCCCCGCTCATCGTATAGACAAGCGCAAAAACAACTGATATAAGTATTCCTACTGTTTTAGGGACGCCGAAAATTCCGTTAAGCGCCACTGCTCCAACCATAAACTGCGCTGAAATCTGCGTTGCAATGGCAAGTATGTGCATAAAGGATGCCATAAGCTTAGTCGGGTAATTATACCTCTTTTCAAAAAAGTCAGTAATGGTAACGAGATTAGGAAGCTTTATTTTCTCGGCAAAAAACAGGCCAAGTATTATAAGGGCAGGAACCGCTGACCAGTCCCACCACGCTCCGGCCACTCCGATACTGTAGCACAGTGCCATTGCGCCTATAAGACTGCTGCCGCCAAATTCTGTTGCCGCCATACTAAAGCCAGCCTGTATTTTGCCCAGACCGCTTCCCGCCAGTGTAAAATCATTTATATTTTTTACTTTTTTGGAGGACCGCCAGCCAACGAAGGCTATAATTAAAAACATTGCCGCAACTCCAATTATATCAGCTATTCTCATTAAAATTCACCTCTTTTATACAGCGCTCAGACGCCGCAACGGACGTCTGAGTTAACATTGTATCTGTTACGCCTCGGCCTTATTCATGTTATAGAGCACCTTTGAAGCTATAAATCCTACCACAGCACACACAAGGCAGAGAATAAACATATAAGTGTATCCCTGTTCGCCCTTATCAATCCATCCTCCGACAAGCGTATAGAAAAATGCGTCGGGACAGAAGCCTATAAAAGACGCTATGCCTATAACTGCTCCTGTCTTTTCAATGGGAATTTTGGATTCCGCAACAGTCGCAAAATAAATTCCTCTGAAGCCAAAAAGCACAATACTTAATACTATCATATTAAGAACAGCTACCATTACAAGGCTCTCGCTTCTGGGAAGCAGAAGGAACAGAAGCTCACATACGGCAACTGCAATAAAGCCTATATTAAGTACCTTTAAAGATGATCCAACCTTATCAACAAGTATTCCCGCAACTGGTGAGGCGCCCATTTTGATAGCGTATGTACGTATGATAGAAAGCGCCGATATAAGAGCCATTGATATTTTAAACACATCGCTTAAATATGGGCTGAGGTATGTAAGAGATGAAAATACCATATATGTCGAAAATATTATAAGTCCTATCAGCCAGGCCTTAGGCATTTTAACAGCACTTACAAGCTCCTTAAGGGAAGCACTTTTTTCCCCTTCAACTTTCTTCTCCTTAACTATAAACATTATGAGTATTCCGCAGAGTACAGAAAGACCTGAATAGAGCCAAACAACATACTTAAATCCTATTGTAACATCAGCAAAAATTTCAAACAAGTATAAGCCTATAAAAGAAACAACAACCCCGGCTATACCCGAAAGACCTTCATTAAGTCCAAACAGCTTTCCCTGTACGCTTTCATCTCCAAGCATTCTTATGACCTTCATCGACGCGGCCCAGAATGTAAATATTGTCGTAATTCCCCAAAGCGCAAATATAATAAGAAGCATTGTGTATGACGGGAATGTGGCAAAATAAAATCCTAAAAGGCCCGTTGACACAAGGGAAAAGCTCATGAGCTTTTTAGCTGAGAACTTATCGGCCATAAATCCACCGAAAAAATAAAGTATTGTAGCCAATATACCATATACACTGAGCAGGTTTCCAAGCTGCTGGTGGTCAAGACCAAGCGCCAGCCTCATTGGGTCGTAAAATGTTGATTTAAGATAAGGCAGGCTGTACATTACAGTTGTGCCGCTGGCTATTATGAATATAGTCAGGTATTTTTTCCAGTCTAATTTATTTTCACTCATTTTATCGCTCCTTTATTATAAAGACTCAAAGGCCTGTTTTAAATCATTTATAAGATCCTTGGGATTTTCAAGGCCAACAGCTATTCTGACCATACTGCTGTTTTCAACCTGAATAAGGGTGTGTCCTTCTCCAAGGCTTGTGGCTATTGTAATAATTCCAAGGGCGTCGCACAGCTTATAATCAGCTTCCCTTACTGTCATGCCCTTTATTCCGTTTTTAAGCCAAAATGATACTATTCCGCCACCCATGCCGTTCATCTGCTTTTCGCAAAGGCTGTGCTGAGGATGCGATTTAAGTGCCGGATATATTACTCTTTCAACTTCATCTCTTGACTCTAAAAACTGCGCTATGGCAAGCGCGTTTGAACAGTGCTTTTCTACTCTCATTTCAAGGGTTGTCATTCCCCTCATTATAAGCCAAGCGTTAAACGGAGACAGAGCGGCGCCTGTGAAGCATGGCATACCCGGATATTTTATTTTTTCAATAAGGTCCTTTCTGCCTATTACCGCTCCTCCAAGAGCATCTCCATGTCCGTTAATATATTTTGTCAGGCTGTGAATAACTAAGTCGGCTCCCCATTTTAAGGGCTGCTGAACCGGAGGCGGAGCAAATGTACTATCTACAATGAACAGGCAATTATTTGATTTTGCAATCTTTGCTATGGCCTCAATATCTACAACGCCGAGAGTCGGGTTGGCCGGAGTTTCAATGAAAAATATACTTGTGTTAGGCTTAATCTTTTGCGTCACATCCTCCTGATCTTTAAAATCAGCGAAGTCAACCTCAACGCCAAGCTTGGCAATAAGGTCGTTCATGAATATATTGCTGTGAAAAAACAGCCCCTGCGAGCATATAAGATGGTCTCCCTTATTCAGCAAAGTAAGGAGCGCCGAACATACGGCTCCCATTCCTGAACCCATCGCTGCCGCCGCTTCTCCGCCTTCCATAACGGCAAGCTTTTCCTCAAGGGAAATAACGGATGGATTTCCTTCCCTAGTATAAAGATATCCTAATTTGTCCCAAGCCTCGTCCATTTCTTCCACTGTATCAAAGCCGAATGTGGCGGTCTGAAAAATCGGACTGGCCATTGAATGGGTAACGGGGTCTATTTTGTGTCCTGCATGAATAAGCTTTGTATCCATTGCGCATTCTTCTAAAGAGAATTTTGACATTTATTTCTTCCTCCTTTATAATCTAAGTGACTGATTTCAATCTGCAGATTTATTTTCTACGGCTAAGTCTAAAGTCTGCCCCTAGGGAAATGTCAAGTAAAAAAACATTGTACTTTTTTGTATACTTTGAACAAAAAGAAGGATTGACAGCATGGATGGAATATATTCAATAGGCGAAACTGCAAAAATCAATAATATCTCGGTAAAAGCACTCAGGGTGTATGATGAAATGGGGCTTCTTAAGCCAAAGTATATTGACCCTAACAACGGCTACAGATATTATACCTACGACCAGTTTTCCTATATAGATAAAATTAAAAGGTTTAAAAATGTCGGTATGTCTTTAAAAGAGTTGAAGGAGATATTCCTTACAAAAGACCTGTCATTGATTGAGGAATTTCTGATACGCCAAAAGGATATTTTGGAAGAGGAAAGCAGAAAGCTTGAAAGAAAAAAGCAAAGTGTGCAGTGGCTGTCTGACTTTTTTGAATACTCCAAGTCATTACAGACCTCTGACGAAATAGTGATTAGACATATACCAAAAAGAAAAATAATAAGCGTACCTGCCAGAAAAGGCGACTCAATGTACGCCATGGATATGCAGCTTAGAAATATTATATCCGGACGCGAACTAAAGGATGTTGAAATACTAAATCCGTATGGCTATATTCTGGATTTTAAATCACTGATGGAAAATAAATTTTACCCCATCAGCTCCACAGTATCTTTATATGCAGACGACCCGGCTGAAGGAGAATATATACAGACACTTCCGGATGGGGATTATCTTTGCTGTCTGTGCAAAATATTATCCGATAGCTTTGACTTATCGTTTTTTAAAAAGTACTGTATAGAAAATAAAATTGAAGCCGACAGGGTAATAGCCTTTGAATATTTGAAAAGTCTGTATGACCCGGCAAATTCACCCTATGAGCTTCAGATATTTATTAGCTGACTCAGATTATCCTTTCCGTCATAAAGGCCAGGGTAAGCATAAGCTTATCCTTTTGCGTCAGCTCGCAATTTAGTATTTCTTTTATTTTTTTGATTTTATAATTGACCGTATTCCTGTGTACAAAGGAAATTTTTGCAACCTCTGCTATGCTTGAGTCATTTTCAAGATAGCATCTTAATGTATCAAGGTAATCGGTCTTATTTTTATTGTCATATTCAATAAGATTTCCAAGGCAGTCATTATAATAATCATGTATACTTTCCTTATCGTCGACCGCCATGAGCAGTTTAAACATGCCTGTATCGGCATACCGCAGAAATTGTTTTTCAAAGCTTTCAGCCAGCCTGACCACATCGCGCGACCTTCTGTATGACTTAAAAAGAAGTCCGCTGTCCTTTACATAGGGCGAAACGCCTATGAAAGCCCTATCCTCAGGAAAAGCGGCATTCAGCGCAGAAGCCTGCTTTTTAAGCTGTTCCTCAAAATCTGCCTCTTCTATTCCCTGGCATATAACAAACATAATCCTGTCTACTGTAAAAATCGAATGTCTTGCAGTATATCGGTTTAGCCTGCGCACCAAGTTATACCTTGCCATGCGCTCCATACTTTCGCGGCGCTCTTTATCGTTTACATTAAGCTTTACAGCCGCGACGGCATATTCATCCCCATCACAAAAACCATACTTTTCCAGTTCAGGTTTATAGCTCTCTTCCTTAAGAGGATTATTTATAGCATATATAAATGTCTCCGCCATACTTCTGCTCTGCTTTTCATCTGTGATTATATGATGGCAAAATTCATATGTTATATCCACAATACGTGTTTCCCAAGGGATTGTATACAGCGGCAGATTAACTGAATTGCAGTATTCTATTACCTCTGATGGCACCGCCTTTATATACGGGCCGAGATTTATTACAAATCCACAGGCACCATATTCGTGCAGTCGTTCGGCAAAATTTAAAAGCCATCCGGTATCACGGTTTTCCATTCCAGTTGTAAACACAAGCTCATAGCCATGAAGAAAACGCGGAGCCTCGCCGCCCTCTATATAGTGGACCCACTGCACCATATTATCTATTCCCTTTTCCCCGGCAATCAGCGTCATACCGTAATCCTTTTCAGTATCAAGGCAAAGCTCTGCTAATGTAAGCGCCATTTTCTCACTTCCCAGTCAAATAAAAACAGCGGCACCAAGTGCCGCAGGGTTTACGTTTTATGTGAGCAAGTCTATAAGCCGGGTTCTGTCTTAAACAGTCATCTATCTTGGTACGCCGTTGCCGGCGTCATCATGCGGCCGCGTCAAAACGGGACGGGCTATCCCATTGTTTTACTCGGGCCTTGCTTCAGGTGGGGTTTACAGAGCCCGTCCTGTCGCCAGGACGGCGGTAAGCTCTTACCTTGCCTTTCCACCCTTACCCGCAAAGCGGGCGGTTTATTTCTGTTGCACTGTCCCTGGAGTCGCCTCCGCCGGCCGTTAACCGGCACCCTGCCCTATGAAGCCCGGACTTTCCTCACTTGCATAACAAGCGCGACTGTTCGGCTTACTCACTGATTTATATTAACATAAAAACTCTCCCCTTGCAAGTAAGCAATAAAATAGTAATTCAAAATCATGTATTGTAATTCGAGTTTAGAAGTAATATATCAATATATAATTCTTTATGTCTTGTATTGACATTACTACTTGACTTTGATATTTTAATTAAGTAAATACTTAATTAAAAGGAGCCAAAAATGGATATACAAATAATTCACGCAATTACAGAGCCTACAAGGTATAAGCTGCTGCAGCTGCTTTTTGAGCACCATTACTGCGTACGGGCACTTTCTAAGAAGCTTGGTATAAGCGAACCGGCAGTATCGCAGCATATGCGGCTTTTAAAAAAATATAAAATTGTAAACGGAATAAAAATAGGGTATCAGGTACATTATCAGGTTGATAAGCAGCTTTTGGTTTCAAATTTAGAAGAAATGCTGAGACAAATCGCTCAGTATCCCGCTGAAGCTGAAATCACTAAGGAGTGCACATGCGAGTATATTAATGAATGTATACGAAGGGATAATAAAATTTTGGAGGAGCAGGGATATGGAAAATGATTATTTAGTGCAGAAAAAGCCTCTGAACGCTCTGCTTATTTTTGCGCTGCCAATTATTATAGGCAACTTGTTTCAGCAGACCTATACAATGGCCGACTCCGCAATTGTAGGACAGTATGTCAGCGAACAGGCGCTTGCCGCTGTCGGTGCGTCATACTCACTCACAAATATATTTATCTGCGTTGCAATAGGCGGAGGAATAGGGGCTTCTGTTATTGTAAGCAGATATTTCGGCGCAAAAAATTATACTAAAATGAAGCTTGCCGTATATACAGCGTTTATATCCTTTCTGATTATCAGCTTTTTGCTTGGGGGCTTTGGCCTCATATTCAGCAAAGGGATAATGGTTCTGCTAAATACGCCCTCTGATGTTTTAGATATGGCAGTTGAATATTTAAATATTTATTTTCTTGGGCTTCCGTTTCTTTTTATGTATAACGTACTGTCATCTATGTTCAACGCTTTGGGGAAATCAAGGATTCCTTTATTCTTTTTGATTTTCTCTTCTGTCTTTAACATAGTGCTGGATGTTATTTTGGTTACAAGATTTCAGCTTGGGGTGGCCGGTGTAGCATGGGCAACACTGATTGCCCAGGGTATTTCTGCAATCCTGTCATTCTTTGTATTTATGCGCGAACTGAAAAGGCTGGACTGTGGCAATACAAAAGCGTTTGACTTTAAAGAGCTGTCGTCTATGGCAAAAATCGCACTTCCGTCAATTTTGCAGCAGTCTACAGTCTCTATCGGCATGATGCTTGTCCAGTCCGTTGTCAACAGCTTCGGGTATGAGGCACTGGCCGGATTCTCAGCCGCAATGCGCGTTGAATCTATCTGTATAGTTCCTATGAGCGGAATAGGCAATGCTTTGTCTTCATATACTGCGCAAAATATAGGAGCAAATAAACAGGACCGAGTTACATCAGGCTACCATGTAGCCAATAAAATGGTTATAACCTGCGCAGTTATTATATGTATTATATTGGAGTTTTTTTATGCTCCTATCATATCCTTTTTTCTAGGCGAGGACGGTACCGCGATAGCGGTTTCAACCGGTCGGAGTTATTTAACATTTATGGGCTGGTTTTTCTGTCTGATAGGTTTTAAAATGTCTGTCGATGGACTGCTGCGAGGGTCCGGCGATATGAAAATGTTTACAATAGCAAACCTTGTAAATCTATCTATAAGAGTAATTTTATCTATAACGCTGGCGCCTAAAATCGGTATTGCAATGGTTTGGTATGCCGTTCCAATAGGGTGGTTCGCAAACTGGCTGATATCTTTTTCAGAATACCGTACAGGAAAATGGAAACATATATATTCTGCAAAAGCGTCGGAATAAAAAACCGGCTTGAAAATAATTTTCAAGCCGATTTTTACTATACGTGAAATACACTGCCGCCGACAAATTCTCTTATAAGGGAATTATTCGGTATGGGGTCGGCAGGCGCGCTTAAAAAGTACGCCAAAAACTTAATAAGCCTTTTAGCCGTTAAATATTCGGGCATTGTTTCGTCTATTTTGTAGAGCAACGGTTCAGCATATTGTTTTAAAACCGCAATTTCATAGATTGTTGCTGAATTAAATACTGCGTCAGCATTCTCCTGATAGGGAAAAATATTTCTTTCTTCTCCCCTTGTTACGTACGGCCATGCAGATATGGTAGCGGCGGCGTCGCTTCCTCTGGAAAGATTATCACGCACCATTCTTCTTAAAAGCCTGCTGTCAGAAGTTGAAATAAATTTGTGATTGTCAACATTGAGCTGAGTCATGGCGCTTATAAATATTTTAAATTTGTTCTCTTTCTTTATAGAAGGCGTAAGCTCGTCATTAAGACCGTGTATACCTTCTATTATCATTATTTCATTGGATTTAAGGCGTACATACTTGCCCTTATACTCCCTCATTCCTGTTACAAAATTATAGCTTGGAAGTTCAACGGTTTTACCTTGGATAAGGTCGTTAATATCCTTATTGAACTGCTTTATATCAATGCAGCTTATATTTTCATAATCCCTTTTGCCAAATTCATCAATCGGAGTTTCGTCCCGGTTAATAAAGTAGTCGTCCATAGAAATTACATGTGGCCTGATTCCTAAAACCCTAAGCTGCACTCCAAGCCTGTTTGCAAATGAAGTTTTCCCTGACGATGAAGGCCCTGCTATAAGGACAAGCTTTACGTCATCCTTTTTCTGATAAATCATATCCGCGATTGAAGCAATCTTTTTCTCGTGGAGCGCTTCGTTTATTCTTACAAGGTCGCCAAATTCGCCGTTAACAATAATATCATTTAAATCGGCTACAGATTTAACCTCCATAAGCCGACTCCAGTCCATCTGTTCCATAAAAACGCCAGTGATTTTTTCAAATCGTTCAATTTCAGGCAGCACCTTAATATTCTTAATAGACGGTACGTTTATTAAAAAGCCTCTTTCAAACGGTACTATATCATAAAGATATACGCACCCGGAGGAAGGCGCCATATACCCATAAAGATAATCATAATAATCATCTATGCGATACAGATTTACTATTGTGTCTTTTCTGTACTTATACAGGCTTACTTTATCATAAAGTCCGAGCTCAGCCAGTTTTCTTATAGCATCCTCATGCAGAAACCTTTCTCTTGTTATCGGCAGATCTGCCTCAATTATCTCATTCATTCTGGCCTTTATTTTATCTACAAGCAAATTGTCAACTGAGGTTTCCCCTCTGTGTATTTCGCAATAAAAATTTTTCTTTATTGAGTTCTCAATTACAACCTCTGTGCCTTCTCCGAGTACATCCCTTACAGCCTTAAGCATTATCAGGCATGTAGTTCTCATATATATGCTCATGCCCTCTGGGTCGGTGGGGTCTATGAAGGTTATCTCATCGCCCTCATGGATATGGGAATCAAGCTCCTTCAGTGTGTTTCCTGTTTTTGCGGCCATAATAGGCCCTACAAATAAATCCTTATATTTTTTTGATAGTTCTCCGTAGGTAGTTCCCTCGGGAACGGTAAGGTTCTCATTCATTGCTGTGATTTCAATCAACTGCCTCAATCCTTTCGTCAGATATGCACAAATGTCTGTCCGTCTACACAGGATTCGATTACTTCAACATCCTCAGCTCCCCTGTTTTCAAGCTTATGTCTCAAGTAATCCGCAAGCACCGGTACAATTATATTTTCAGTTGCGTAATGTGTGGCGTCGATAATTGCTATATTCATATCAACAGCCTCCATCGCCTCATGGTATCTTACATCAGAGGTTACAAATACATCGCATTTAGCCCTTACGGCGTCTCCGATAAATTCAAAACCCGCGCCTGTACACAGCGCCACCTTCTCTATCTTCCTGCTTAAATTTCCAGTAACCCTGACTGCGTCGAGTCCCAGCGCCTCCTTTATTTTAACCGACAGTATACCTAATGTTGTATCTGTATCAAGTATTCCGTACCTGCCAATCCCCATGCCCTCAGGGGTACTCACAGACAAAACCTTAACATCCTTTAATCCTATTATATCCGCAAGATGGTCATTTGTTCCGCCATTTGCGGTATCAAGATTAGTATGCGACGCGAATACGTTTATATTATTTCTTATCAGCTTGATTATTTTTCTTCCGTCCGGCTTGTCATAATTTATTTTTTTAACCGGATGAAATAAAAGAGGATGGTGAGTTACAATCATATCCGCGCCTTTTTCAACAGCCTCGTCAATAACGGCTTCGGTGGCGTCTAGTGCAACTAAAATTTTTTTAACCTCCGCATCCGGGTTTCCTACGTTAAGTCCAGGATTATCCCATTCCTCAGCAAGTTTGGCTGGTGCCAGGTCCTCCATCAGCCACATTATGTCTCTGCACTTTACAGACATTGATATACCTCCTGACAAAGGCTTTGAAGCTCCTCAAGAGCAATCAGCCTTTTTTCTGAATTTTGGGTTCCAGCAGTTTTGAGCTTCTCCATTACCTTTTCATTTTTTTTCATAGTCTTGTCAATATAGCTTTTAAGCACGCTGCTCTTATTCTCAATATTTATTTTGCCAAAAAGATAGTCTATCTCCCTGTCATATTTTTCCATGCCATGTACAGCTCTTAAAACAGTATAATATATGCCGTCCTCATATACCATCTTTTCGCAGTCAATTCTAAATCCCATTGTATGGAGATATCTCCTTACGCTGTCAATATCGGTTTGCGGCTGTAAAACCAATTCCTGTATTGAGTCAGTTTTATCTCTGCACTCATCCAGTATTTCTATCATTAGCATACCGCCCATGCCCGCAATTATGACCCCCTCGGTTTCGCCTTTTTTCAAAGGGTTCAGGCCGTCGCCCAGCCTTGTTTCAATTCTGCTGCCCAGATGGTACATATTTATATTGCACTCAGCCCTTCTGACAGGCTCCCTGTTTACATCACAGGCTATTGCCCAGTCAATAAGTCCTTCATTATATAAATATATCGGTATGTAAGCATGGTCTGTCCCTATGTCTGCAATTGTCCTGCTTGTCTTAACAAACGACGCCACGGTCCTTAATCTTTCAGAAATTTCCATATCGCACCTCTTTAAAAAAGGCCGCCCTTACTGATAAGGACGGCCGGCTAGTTTTACTCCAGATAATCTTTAAGCTTTTTACTTCTGCTTGGATGTCTCAGTTTTCTAAGCGCCTTTGCCTCGATCTGTCTTATTCTTTCACGTGTGACGTTAAACTCCTTGCCTACCTCCTCAAGGGTCCTTGCCCTGCCGTCTTCAAGGCCAAACCTTAATGTCAGCACTTTCTTCTCCCTGTCAGTCAATGTATCCAGCACTTCCATAAGCTGCTCCTTAAGAAGTGTAAATGCCGCTGCGTCAGCGGGTGCGGGAATATCATCATCGGGAATAAAATCTCCAAGATGGCTGTCCTCTTCCTCGCCTATTGGGGTTTCAAGTGAAACGGGCTCCTGCGCTATCTTCATAATTTCTCTTACCTTGTCAACCGGCATGTCCATTTCCTTGGCAAGTTCCTCTGCCGAGGGTTCCCTGCCTAATTCCTGAACAAGCTGTCTTGAAACACGAATAAGCTTATTAATAGTCTCTACCATATGAACAGGAATACGGATTGTTCTTGCCTGGTCGGCAATAGAACGGGTTATAGCCTGGCGTATCCACCACGTTGCATAAGTAGAAAACTTATAGCCTTTGCGGTAATCAAATTTTTCAACAGCCTTAATGAGTCCGAGATTGCCCTCCTGTATAAGGTCAAGAAAAAGCATTCCCCTTCCCACATATCTCTTTGCAATACTTACGACAAGACGAAGGTTGGCTTCCGCAAGCTTTTTCTTAGCTTCCTCATCGCCGTCCTCCATTCTTTTTGCAAGCTCGGTCTCCTCCTCCGCGCTTAAAAGCGGAACCTTTCCGATTTCCTTCAGATACATACGAACCGGGTCGTCAATATTTATGCCTTCGGGAAGCGACAGGTCTATGTCCTTTTCAACTTCCTCTTCGGCATCGATATTGCCCATCATGTCTATGCCCTGACTTTCAAGGAATTCATAAACCTTATCCATCTGATCGGAATCGAGATCTATATCGCTCAGATAATCCATTATTTCTTTGTATTCAAGCACGCCCTTACGGCTCTTGCCCATTGCCACAAGCTCTTTAAGCCGGGTCATTAATACGGTTTCTTCGCCGGATTTCAATTTCAATCCTTCCCTTCTTAGCTACTGAATATTGTTAACTGTCCGAAATGGTAATATTCAATTCATCTAGTTTTCTTTTATCTTCTATTAGTTTTTTTATTTCTTCTGCGGTTACGGCACTGGCTAACAGGCCGTCCGTATAGTTTTTCTTAATGAGGCGGACATTTTCCGTCACCGCTTTTTCAAGTCTTCTTATATCGTCAACATCATATTTTAATGCAAATACAGCGGCAGCCGCGTTCTGTTCCTCAAGGGTTTCAAAACAGCTTACCAAATCAGCCGGCTCGCTTTTCACACCGTTTCGGCTGTCCGAATAAATCCTTTCAGCCAATGTGCTGTATACTCCCTTTTCAAATTCATCAGGGTTTATCACCGAGAAAACCGATTTTAGCACCCTGTCGTTATAAGCCGCAAGTGAAAGCACCATTCTCTGGGCCTCTATTATGCCCTTTGGCCTTATGTCTCTGCTATCCTTTTCGCTGTAAACGCGCTTTCTTTTTTTCTCGGCTTCCTTCAAAAATTCGCCTTCCGTGGCGTCCATTATTTTTGTTATTCTGCTTCTTAATGCTGACTCGTCTATGCCGCATACAGCGGCCGTTTCTTTAGTATACACGTCCCTCTCGATGTCACTTGAAACATCGGCAAGGACTTTAGCCGCCTCTTCGGCAAAGCGGACCCTGTGTTCCGCATTATCCATATTGTAGTTTTTCTTGGCACAGTTTATTCTAAAGGTTATATGGCTTACAGCGTCAATTATAAGCTTACCAAAGGCCTCTGAGCCATATTTTTTTATAAACTCATCGGCATCTTTAGCCCCTGTAACCTGAGTTACCCTAACCTCAAATCCGTTATTTACAAGTACGGGAATTGCCCTTAAGGCAGCCCTTGTGCCGGCTTCATCGCTGTCGTAAAGAAGTATCACACTTTCAGCAAGCTTCCGCAGCGTTCTGGCATGGTCATTATTAAAAGCGGTTCCAAGGCCTGCCACTACATTCTCAAAGCCTGCCTGATATATGCTTATCATGTCCATATAGCCTTCAACAAGTATTATTGCCCGTTTTCTCGCCGCTTTAGCAAAATTCATGCCGTACAGCGTCTTACTTTTATTAAAAACAGCCGTTTCCGGCGAATTTAGATACTTAGGCTCGCCCTTTTCTATTACCCTGCCGCCAAATGCAATGGCACGGCCCTGTAAATCAAAAATAGGAAACATGAGCCTGTTAAAAAATCTGTCGTATAATCCTCGTCCGTCCTTGCTTTCCATAATAAGTCCGCTTTTAATCATAGCGTCCTTAGAAAAGCCCTTATCCTTAAAGTATCTGTACAGATGGTCCCTTCCTGAGGGTGCGTAGCCTAGGCCAAATTTCTTTTGTATATCTGGTCTTACTCCCCTGCCGTTCAGATATTCCATAGCCTTCTCGCCGTTTTGACTGTGAAGCGCCGCATAATAATATCTTCCGGCCGCCTTATGCATTTCATAAATCTGCATTTTAAGCTTCTCAGCCCTTGCTGCCTCAGCCGAGTATTCCGGCTCAGGCAGAGTAATATGCGCTCTGTCCGCCAGCCTTTTAACCGCTTCCGGGAAATCACAGCCCTCCATTCTCATAATGAAGCTGTAAACATTCCCGCTTTCCCCACAGCCGAAGCAGTAATAAAACTGCTTGTCCGCACTTACGGAAAAGGATGGTGTAGACTCATTATGAAACGGGCACAGTCCAAAATATGAGCTCCCCTTCGGTTTAAGCGTAATATATTCGGAGATGACGCTTACTATATCGTTTTGCAGTCTTATTTCATCAATAAGTTCCTGAGGATAAAACATTTTTCATTACCACCTGTTCTGCTTTTAATAAATTCGACATCCCGCGTCAAAATCCTGCCCAAATCTTAATGTTTGTATACTTTCCCAAAAGAAAAGCCTCTATTTGTGCTCTTATTATTAAATATCTCCTTTAATCTTAATAAATACTCCAAGAACTTGGTATAAAAAGACTTTTAAATGTAGCTATCGCAAATCTGTCTGTCATACATGCTATATAATCGCATACAACCGTGTCCTTATGCTCTCCATTCTTTATTAACTGTATAAATTCCTCATCCATCTGTTCAGGGTTATCTATGTAATAATTGTATAAATGAGAAATCATTGTCCTGACTTTTTCCTTTTCCTTAACGGCATGGTCGCTGAGATATACCGTCTTAAACATAAATTCTCTAAGGCCGCCGAGGGTGTTTTTCATGTCTTGGCTCATTTTAATGTCCCGTATTCCTTCGCTGTTCGATATCGTGTCTCTAATCATGGCGTTTATTCGTGAGCTTGACGTATCGCCCAGCACCGTTTTGAAATCCTCTGGAATATCCTTTATAACTCCGGCCCTTATCGCATCGTCTATGTCGTGGTTTGTATATGCTATTTTATCAGAAAGCCTTACAACAAGACCCTCCATTGTCGACGGCTTACAGCTTGTCCTGTGATTCAGTATGCCGTCTCGTACCTCCCACGTCAGGTTAAGCCCCTGTCCGTTCTTTTCTATCATGTCAACAACCCGAAGGCTCTGCCTGTTATGCTCGAATCCATCCCTGTACAGTTCATCCAAGGTGTCCTCTCCCGCATGTCCAAAGGGAGTATGCCCTAAATCGTGACCAAGCGCAATAGCCTCAGTCAGATCCTCATTAAGCGAAAGCGCTCTCGCTATTGTTCTGGCAATCTGCGCAACCTCCAGCGTATGTGTCAGCCTTGTGCGGTAATGGTCTCCCTCCGGGGAAATAAAGACCTGAGTCTTATGCTTCATTCTTCTGAAAGCCTTGCAGTGGATTATTCTGTCCCTGTCCCTTTGAAAGTCCGTGCGAATATCGCATTTCTCTTCGTATTTAAGCCGTCCTCTTGTGTCAACACTCTTAGCCGCAAACGGACCCAGTATTTTTGACTCTATTTCCTCCTGCTTCTCCCTTAGCTCCATATAAAACCACCTCCCCGGCTGTATCATAGAACTGCAAAATAAATGCTCTTACTATTATTAATACTGCAAAATTGTCTGATTTCCTGCCAAAAGCGGCAAAAAAATATTTGGCAGGCCAATAATTTAAAAAGGCCGCATGCTGAAAAGCAGGCGGCCGGCTAATATTTTCAATTAATTTTCTTCTTCGTCATCAAAATCGGCAAACTCGTTAATAACAGGAATTTTGTTGCCGCAGGCAGGGCATGTGAGTTCTTCCTCGTTATCCAGTATGTACTCGTCAACCTCCAATTCCTGTCCGCAGTTAGGGCAGATAAAGGCATAGCTGTACTCTTCCTCATCGCTGTCGTCATCAAGCCCGCTGCAGATACATACGTCCTCAATAACATCAGCCATGCTGTCCAGCACATCGAGAATACCTGAAAACACAGCGCCTTCCTTAGTGCTTTCATCAAAGCCATAGCCTTCACATAAGCCCTTGAGATAAGCTATTTTTTTCATAATTTCTTTCATAAAGCATCCTCCCCTCATCTTCCCAATTCCTACTAAGAGCAAAAATGGGGATACATAACGCACCCCCACAAATTACAAATATCAGCTGTTTGATCTTCCAAGATATTCGCCTGTTCTTGTATCAATTTTAATAACCTCACCCTGATTGATGAATAATGGTACAAGCACCTGAGCGCCTGTTTCAACAGTAGCGGGCTTTGTAGCGCCTGTAGCTGTATTACCAGCAAAACCTGGTTCAGTTTCTGTAATCTCAAGCTCAACGAATAAGGGCGGCTCAATTCCGAATACATCGCCTTCGTATGAAAGAATTTTAACCATTTCATTCTCTTTTACAAATTTAAGCGTATCCCCTACGTCAGCCGCGTTTACAGCAATCTGCTCAAAGTTTTCAGTATTCATGAAATGATAGAGATCCCCGTCATTGTAAAGGTACTGCATATCAAGTCTGTCAATATGTGCCTTAGGCATTTTTTCAGTTGGTCTGAAAGTTTTTTCAACCACAGCGCCTGTTTTAAGGTTTTTGATTTTTGTACGAACGAACGCAGCGCCCTTTCCAGGTTTTACATGCTGGAACTCAAGGATTATATAAATGTCCCCTTCATATTCGATAGTAACGCCGTTTCTGAATTCACCTGCAGAAATCATTGTGTATTTTTCCTCCTCATATTAAAGCCGAATTTCCGGCCGATAAAATCAATATACCTGCATTGGTACATAGTCTCATATAAGTTTAAATTATTTTCTGTCATTTTTCAATATATTTTTTTATATCAACAGCAATTTCTTGCCTATATCTTTACTCAAGCTGCATTTTCATGGCTTCGAGGGCAAGAAGATAACCCTTCCAGCCAAAACCGCACAGCTGCCCTACGCATACAGGCACTGTTACTGACGTATGTCTGAATTCTTCTCTCTTGTGAATATTAGACATATGTATTTCAATTACAGGTATATCTACCGAGGCCAAAGCATCCCTTATAGCATAGCTGTAATGCGTGTAAGCTCCCGGGTTTATTATAATTCCATCTTTGCTACCAAAGCATTCCTGAATTTTATCTATAATTGCCCCCTCATAATTCGATTGGAATATATCCGCCTCAAAGCCCAGTTCCTCAGCTTTTTTCTTAATTTCACTGTTTATCTCATCAAAGGCAAGCGTACCGTATACGCCCCTCTCCCGTATTCCTGTAAAATTTATATTAGGGCCGTGAATTACACAAATTTTCTTCATAACATATTCTTCCCTTCAAGAATATCCTTAATCATTTTTGCCGCTTCCTGAGAATTTAATCCCGTTATTTCAACCGTTATATCGCTCCTTTTATCATAAAGCAGTTTTCTTTCTTCCATAAGCTCAATTATTCTCTGCATTTTATTGTCGACATTTAAAAGAGGTCTGGATTTATCCTTTTTTAAGTTTCTGTAAATCTGCTCCGGGGATGCCTTTATGTATAATACGGTGCCGTTTCTCTTAAGCATTTCAATATTGCTGTCGCTTTTAACAACTCCGCCGCCTGTTGCGATTATACAGCCGTCTGCCTTAGACAGCTCAGCACAAAGCTCAGACTCCATATTTCTGAACGCCCGCTCCCCATACTTTTCAAATATAGAGTTTATCTTCATACCCGCACTTTTTTCAATTTCATAGTCCATATCAATGAAATTATAGCCGGTAAGCTTAGATAAATTTTTGCCTATAGTAGTTTTGCCGCAGCCCATAAAGCCAATAAGGACTAAATTTCTTTTCTGCATAGGCTTACCTCCCCAGGTAAAATTTTGAAAGCTCATTTTTCAGCGCTTCAGCCCTTTTACTGTCGACCTTGATATCGTGCCAAATTTCAAAGGAAGCCAGTCCCTGATAAAAAAGCATGTCAAAGCCGTTAACGGTTTGTGCGCCGTGCTCGGCGGCTTCCCTCATCAGCCTTGTTTCCCAAGGAGTATAAATAATATCAACTACAATTTTTACATTGTCAAAAAATTGCGGATTGCTTACCGGCGTTCCGTCTATATCGTTTCCCATTCCGACTGACGTAGTCTGTATAAATATATCGGGATTTTCAATATTTGTTATTGAGCAGTAATCCATTACCTTTACGTCTATAGGATAGTATTTTCTTACCCTTTCAGCAAGATTTTCAGCTTTTTTTGCTGTTCTGTTGACTATTATAAGTTGTCCTGCCTTTTCTTCACCAGCAAGCATTGCCGCAGAATTTGCCGCGCCGCCCGCGCCTGCCAAAACAACTGTCTTTCCTTGGATTTCAATTTTTCTTGCTTCCAAACATTTTTTAAGTCCGATTATATCAGTGTTATATCCGACATATCCGTTGTCAGTAAGCTTAAGCGTATTTACCGCCCCTATATGTTCAGCCACAGGGTCAATGCCGCAAAGCGCGTCCATCACTTCAATTTTGTGTGGTACCGTAACATTAAATCCCTTTATTCCAAGAGCCTCTCCTCCGCGGACCGCCGTATTTACACTGCCCCTTTCAACCTTAAAAGGGACATACGCCGAGTTAAAGCCAAGCTCTCTGGCAATAGTATTTTGGAGCACAGGAGAAAAGGATTTTTCCACGGGATTACCGATTATACCGTAAACCTCTGTTTTTCCGTTCACCATATCAACACACATTTTTCCTTTTCCTCCTGAAATAAAACGCCATTACTATCTTTTCAAGCGGCCTTTTAATCTTTGTTACAAATTGATCCCTGCCGCATATAGGCGCTGTCATTATTGAAAGCATGCCAGCATTATGACCGCACCAAACGTCTGTAAAAACCTGGTCTCCAACAATGGCCGTAGAGCTTATATCCGTACCCATATCCGTCATAGCCTTTTTAAGGGTTTTTATTCCCGGTTTTCCTGCCTTCCAATATGCGTAGGCACCTATTTTTCTGTTAAATATCCTAATTCTTTCCTCATTGTTATTAGATAAAAGGCAAATTTTGAAGCCTTCACTTTTTATTTTGTTAAGTATCCCAAGGGCCCAGTCATCAGGCTCGGCTACATCATAGGGAGAAATCGTGTTGTCAATATCAAATACCAGCGCCTTTATCCCCCTGTGTTTCAGTTCCTTTAGCGGAAGATACTCTATGGATTTGATATACATGTCGGGATATAACCTCATAGTCTAACCTCAAATCAGTCTTCTTTTGATGAAATCTTGTCTGCCACATATAATCCGTTTGCCGCTGCCTGTGAAAGCGAGCGCGTAAATCCTGCGCCGTCGCCTATTGCATAAATATCCTCGCAGCCTTTTATTTCAAAGTCCTCCGTCTGCGGCCTTGCGGAATAGTATTTGCACTCAACGCCGTAAAGAAGAGTATCATAGTTGGCAGTGCCGGGAGCGATATTGTCAAGCGCATGAAGCGTCTCTATAATATTGTCCAGCTGTCTTTTGGGCATGCAAAGGCTTAAATCGCCGGGTACAGCCTGCATTGTCGGTCTTGTAGTAGACTGCGCAAGACGTTTATATTCTGTTCTCCTGCCGTTTTCAAGGTCTCCCAGTCTCTGTACCAGCACTCCGCCGCCTGCAATAAGGTTAGCAAGGCTTGCCACATTTCTGGCGTAGCTTATGGGGTCGTTAAACGGCTGTGTAAATCTGATTGTTGAAAGCAGGGCAAAATTTGAATTTTCTGTTTTTCTTGCCGCGTCTCTGTAAGAATGTCCGTTTACTGTGAGCACGCCGTCTGTATTTTCCGTAACAACGCCTCCCCTTTCATTGAAGCAGAACATTCTTGTTGTATCTCCATACTTTTTGCTTCTATACCAAATTTTAGGCTCATATATCTTTTTGGAGAAGTTGTCCCATACAATAGCGGGAAGCTCCACACGGACTCCGATATCCACCTGGTTATTTTTAAGCTCAACGTCGTGCTCCTGGCACCATTTCGCAAAAAATCTGCTGCCAAATCTGCCCACTGCAAAAATTATGTATTTTGCCTCTGTATGGTACTCAACGCCTTTATTAACCATTGTAATCGTTCTTGTATCCTTATCGACACCGGTCACCTCAGTATCAGTAATTATATCGCATCTATCCTTAAGGTCATTGATAAGCCTTCTCATTGTATCGAAGTTGCTGTCAGTACCCAAATGTTTAAGCTGTGCCTGAGACATGTGAAGGTCGTGCTTGAGACATTCCAGTTTAAGCTCGTTATTAGGCATAAATCTTTCAGTTGTAGCTCCAAATTTGACAAGTATCTTGTCAGCCTGTTCGATATAGTCAATAACAGTTTCAGGCTCAAGAAATTCGGTCAGCCAGCCGCCGTATTCCGTAGAAATAACATATTTTCCGTCTGAAAACGCACCGGCCCCAGCCATTCCTTCCATAATAGCGCAAGTTGCGCATTTAACACAGTGATCCGTCTTCTTTGTCAGCATAGGACAGACCCTTTTTTCTATTTCATGTCCTCTCTCAATTACCGTCACCTTAAGCTCAGGATGCTTCTCAAGAAGCCTGTAGGCAGTCATAATACCGCCGATACCGCCGCCGATTATGGCAACATCAACATTACTTTTTACATTCATAGATAGCCCTCCGGTCTTTATTTAAATCTTATTTTTCCGCATTAACACAAGAAATCCGCACGAGAATATCTCCTGCGGAAAACCTTTTATAATCTGGACTTCACGCACCATAAAAGGACGATATGCAGTATTATTCCAGCGGCAAAAACCGCATAAAAATACCATTTCTTTGTTTTATGGTGAAAAAGCTTCATTCCTATAAAACCGCCGATACCGCCGCCAAGAAGTGCCACGCTAAACAGCGTTGCTTCCTTTATACGCCACTCGTTTCTTTTGGCCTTGACCTTATCAACGCCCATTAGAATAATAAGAACAATATTAATTATGACATAATAAATGGCAAGCACCTTAAAAAGCGGGCTCATTAAACCATGTTCCTCCAGTCCAAGTCTCCTCTGTCAAGGGCAAGAAGCAGTATTTCAGCTGTTGCCAGGTTGCTTGCAAGAGGTATATTATGGACGTCGCAAAGACGTAAAATACTATTGATATCAGGCTCATAGCTCTTTGGTGAAACAGGGTCTCTCAGGAATATGACCAGGTCAATGTCGTTATTAGCGACCTGTGCCCCAAGCTGCTGCTCTCCGCCCAGATGTCCCGCAAGATATTTATGAACTGTAAGGTTTGCCATTTCCTCCACAAGTCTTCCTGTTCCTCCTGTGGCGTACAAATTATGTTTAATGAGGATATGCCTGTAAGCAATACACAGGTTCTCCATCAGTTTTTTCTTATTATCATGTGCAATAAGTGCTATATTCATTAATATTCCCCCTCAAAAAGCGTTCTTGAACGACGAAGGCCGATATTCAAAACCAATCCAATTGCCGCCATATTCGTCCAAAGCGAACTGCCTCCGTAGCTGACAAACGGCAAAGACATACCGGTATTTGGCATAATACCAGTAGCTACGCCTACATTTACAAACGTTTGAAAGATTAGCATACCGGCCACACCTGCCGCTATGAGCCTCTCTTTCATTTCCCTTGCCTCCATTGCTATTAGAATGCATCTTAATATAATAAAAAACAATAAGGCTAAAACAAACAAACATCCAATAAAACCAAATTCTTCACCAATTACGGAAAAAATAAAGTCATTCTGCGGCTCAGGAAGATAGGAGAGCTGATTAAGCGTGCCCTGATACAATCCCTTTCCCGTAAGCTGGCCGCTCGATATGGCGCTTATAGATTTCAATGTCTGATAGTAAGTATCCGATCCCGGGTCTTGAACAACAAGGTCCTTTATACGGGTTATCATATAAGGCCTAAGTATCTTATCAATAAAAATAGGGTCCTCCCTAATAGAATCCAATATTACAACCGCCGCAATAGGAACTACAACTAAAAGCACCTTTCCTATAAGCTTATAATCCATTTCAGCCGAAAACATCTGTATGCAGAATATAAACAGAATAACCAAACTGGCAGACAGTGCAGGCTGAACAAATACAAGCGCTACAGGAACAAGCACAAGTAAGCATAAGCGCACCAAGACACTTATATTATTAATCGAATCCTTTTTTTTGTCAATAAAATTCGCCATACAGAAAATCAATATTACCTTTGAAAATTCCGACGGCTGAAGTCTGACCGGCCCAATTCTAATCCATCTTACCGCATTATTCGAGCTTGAGCCTACAAGTATAACAGCTACAAGCAGGAGTATATTAAACAGATAAAGAAGTACGTCAAACCGCGAAAAATAGTCAAGATCCAATAAGGCCACAGCCAGCATAATCACAATTCCGCTTGCAAAAAACATCATTTGTGAATAGTAGCTTGACGGATCCTCCCCAAGATTGACATGCAGTGCGCTGCCAATGCATATTATACCGAAAACCGTAAGAACGCAAACCGCAGCTATAAGCCACTTATCAAGGTTTCGCAGTTTAGTTTTGTTAATATTTATCATATATTAAGTCTCCTAATAATAAAAGGGCGCATAATGAAAAACATTACGCGCCCTTTTTTCCATTTAGCACAGTCTCCCGCTTGGGCGGACTGCAAGTATACTTAACTGCTTTTAGCCATATGCATACTCCTTATGGGAATATTGGCATAAAGCACAGGAACCTCTCCGGCAGACTCTTTTATATGGGTAAGTCTTATGTCAAGCTCGTCCTCGTCTATTTCCATATATTCGGAAATGACATTAAGTATATCTGTTTTAAGCATTTCTAGCACCGTATAGGAGCAGCCGACTCTGTCGTGAACAAGCACAAGCTTAAGCCTGTCCTTGGCGACACCGCCGCTCCGGGCAGCAGTATTTTTCAATAAACCGAGAATATCCATAACATCCACATCCTTAACAGAACAGTCAATCAGCGAGCAAACATTTTTTTAAGCTTACCGAAAAAGCCCTCATTTTCATCTAAATCCATGAGAGGAACTTCCTCGCCCAAGATTCTTGAGGTTATATTCCTGTAGGCCCTGCCTGCCTTTGAATATTCATCGGCAACAGCAGGCTCACCCTTATTGGTGGTAACCACTATAACCTCGTCATCCGGAACAACACCAAGCACGTCAACCGAAAGAATTTCCCTTACGTCCTCCACTGACATCATATCGCCTCTTTTAACCATGTCTATTTTTACACGGTTTACAATAAGACCTGGATTATTAATGCCGTTGGCCTCAAGCAGGCCTATTATTCTGTCAGCGTCCCTTACGGCACTTACCTCCGGTGTTGTCACTACAACCGCCCTGTCAGCGCCTGCTATAGCGTTTTTGAAGCCCTGCTCAATACCGGCCGGGCAGTCAATTATTATGTACTCAAAGCCCATATCCTTTATATTCTGGCAAAGCTTTTTCATCTGTTCGGGAGATACAGCGTTTTTATCCCTTGTCTGCGCAGCGGGAAGCAGAAACAGGCCCGGATATCTCTTATCCTTTATAAGCGCCTGTTTAAGCCTGCATGAACCCTCTATAACGTCAACAAGGTCATATACTATTCTGTTCTCAAGTCCCATAACAACATCAAGATTACGAAGTCCGATGTCAGAGTCAACCAGAACAACCTTTTTTCCGGCAAGTGCAAGTCCGCATCCGATATTGGCAGAAGTCGTAGTTTTTCCTACGCCGCCTTTTCCGCTTGTTACAACTATTACTTCACTCATGTGTTATCCTCCTAGCAAAAGAACAATTTCCGCACTGTATTTCGTGCAAAATAATTAGCTTATTTGTATTCTAGCAAAAATATACATGAGTAACAGCTTATTTTATAAGCAAATAATTCTATTTTTTTACAAAATTTTCATCTGTTGGAGCTGGATATTATGTTTTCAAGGTTCATGGGAATATTTTCCCTTTATTCAGTTAAATAGTTTTCCATATATCCGCTGGAGGATTCATAGTTGAGCCCCATATATTCGGCTATAATGTTTTTAGCCGTTACAGCGGCCGGAGAGCCTGATACATCTCCGAATGGTATCATAACAGTAACAGCTATTTGCGGGTCGTCATAGGGCGCGAAACCTACAAACCATACATGGGAGCTGTTGTTTTTATTTTCCTCGGCGGTTCCTGATTTCGCTGCTACATCAATAGGGAAATCCTTGAAAACCGTTCTGAGGGTTCCTCTATTTCCCTGTGTAACCAGTCTCATTCCCTCATATACAGCCTCAAGGTTTTCCGGCTTAATGTCCATTACATTCTCAACCGTTTCCTCTACTTCCTCTGTAACCGAACCGTCGGAGCTTTTTACCTTGTCAAGGAGATGCATTTTATACCTGGTGCCTCCGTTTGCCAAGGTTGCAATATATTTATTCATGCTTGCAGCCGAGAAGCTGTTTACAGACTGCCCGATTGCCGCACGTATTGTATCACCCGAGGTCCACCTGGTCTGGCTGGTAGTTGCCTCAGGATTCTGCCATTTTATAATTTCTTCCTTATATGAAGGAGACGCCATGGACGGAGCGTTTTCTCCGATTTCCATTCCGGTTGGAGAATTAAGTCCAAACGCATCATAATATTCGTCAAGCACAGTGATTCCCTTAAGGCTTGTGGGGTCGTCAGTCTCATTTCCAAGGAGATAGCCCACATCATAGAAGAAATAGTTGCATGACACCTCAAGCGCCTCTGAAACGTTGACATAGCCATGATTTGAGCCGTTTAATGAGTATATCATACATCTTGCATACGGCGTTCCCGCTTTGGTGAAAAGGCCTTCGTCCTTAACCTCTGTTGTTGTGTTTATTACCCCGCTTTCAAGGCCGGCTATAGCCGTCACCATTTTTAACGTGGAGCCCGGCGCCTTTTTCTGCATAAGCGGCCTGTTAACAAGGGGCGTTGTCGGGTCCTCCAGTAGTTTATTATAATACTCGTTGTTAAAAGTATTTACAAGCTCGTTATTATCGTAGGCCGGGTATGTTACAATTGCGAGCACGTCACCCGAATTTACATCCGAAACAACCACAGAACCGGTACAAGGGTCAAGCTTTGTTTCAGCCGGCGTTA